>Ga0209398_1000010_pt1 | contig 295872 bp, 258 predicted proteins | sample AshMeaBigSpring_FD_184125 | JGI IMG/M metagenome (GOLD analysis project Ga0209398, IMG submission 184125) | Groundwater microbial communities from Big Spring, Nevada to study Microbial Dark Matter (Phase II) - Ash Meadows Big Spring (SPAdes)... | ecosystem: Environmental > Aquatic > Deep...
GCTTCAATTATAGCTCGTTCTGTTTCGCTTAATTGCGAAAAATTCTTTGTATCTTTAACCATACGAAAAAACAATCAAGGGGAAGTAACAAAAGAATTTCTATTTTCTTTCTGTTATTTCCTTTTGAATTTTTAGGTTGTTTTTTCGCATTTATTAGTTGAGCTCAGTATTGTAAAAACCATCAATTAATAAATAAATCCATTACAATTGCGGCAGTTCTATATCATCAATCAGTTCACTATCAGGAAGATAATGAAAACGGGGAAAATGAATTCACCAGTACCAGAAATTTTAGAATCGCACACCTCCCTTTTAAGCCCCTGGTTCAATAACAAGTAATGGATCCAATACGCAGCACAAAAGATGTTTCATACCCGGGTATTAATTATAACCGGGTTTTTCGCGGGGCCGGTATGGCAAAATCGATCACTTTGACAAACCATTTGGGATATGTCAGCTTGGCCTTGTTGTACAAAAGGATCAGGAACACCAGGTAAAAGGGCATACAGGGAATTTTGTACCGTGACAAAGCCCCAAAATTAGAAGTGGATACGCCTACCGCAATAGCGAAAACAATCGAGAACACAAAACACATCAATAGTACAGAATCCGAGAACGGTAAACTGAAAAAGCGCCTGACACCCCTCTTGAAAAAGAAATAAAGTGTAAGGAACAAGAATAAATTCGATTCAATGGCAGATAATAACGCAATAGGTGAATTGATCTCCCAAACAAAAGGGCGAAAAAAAGTTGCCGTAAGACCGCCGAAGATCATCGCCGCAGGGTTACCGGTATTGATCGTGAAATACGAGTCCTTACCTGCCATTTGCTGGTTTATGGCTGCATACATTTGCTGTTGGTATTCAACGTTCCCGGCAAGCTTATCAAACTGGTACTGTTGCCCAGCCTCCATGGAGGTGAAATACCGGACCAGCAATAAACCCACCACAGCACCTACTGCAAATGCCAGCACTGTAAAAATGGAGCTGAGAGTTTTGTTCTCAATCTTTTTATTAAGTTCGGTAAATTGCCAAACCACTATCGCAAGCACTAATACCAATAGTATGTAAACCTTTATTGTGTAAAGGAAAAAGCCAAAAATAATAATAGTCAAAACCGATAAAACCATTCGCTTGCCTCTAAACAAATTATAAAATGCATACAATATAAAGCCAACCGATCCAAAAGTAATAGGATCTTTAAGCAATCCGGAACTCCAGTATGCTACACTTGGCAGAAAAAGACAAGCTATGGCCAATTCCTTTTTAAGGGAAGGAAAATAATTCCGAAAAAAACGGAAAAGTTGTATGGAGCCAACTAATGCAAAAAAACCGAAGCACATATTAATAGCGATATAGCTACCAAAAAAGGCATAAAGTGGGAAAAAGGCCAGTTTAGGCGGAAAGAAATTAGCCGGAGATATCATGTATTGGTAAGTGAGGTCCAGATCGTAACCATCGTAATAGAAATAATCGAAAAGCGGACTACGTACGGTGATTCGTTGGGATGTCAACATTACCCAAAAGTTCTCAGAGCGATCCTTTACAGCGGCCTGAAGATCCTTTGCTGCCTGGAAATACAATGATGTATCCCCTCCCCCAAAATAAAATTCCGTAAGCAGGGTAAATGCCAGAACACATAGAACCTTGAAACCAAAAGCGCGGTAATAGTAACTACGTACCTCCGGATCTGGTTCCTTCTTTGCCATCGTCCTCAGGATAAAATAGCATACAAGGAGACAGATGGGGAAGGCACCTGCATCAATAGGAGAAAAAAAACGTATCAGCAGGTACATGTATACTGAATTACTGAATTATCCTGGTTTTATCCTGAAATGGGCCCGGTCCGGTCCGCAGCCACTTCGTGGATAATAGAAAGGTATGTTTTCTTATTCTGTTTGATAGAGTAATGCCGTCCCACCGTTTCCGCCGCCCTGCGGCCGATCTTCAAGCGAAGTTCCTTATCACTGTACAGTTCGCGTATCCGCTGGTACCATTCTTCCGGAGTATGCACGAGGAATCCGTTATAACCATCTATCATGATCCGGAAATTGGTTCCGATGGCCGTTGCAATGGCAGGTACTCCAGCGGCCATATACTGCAAAGCTTTCAACCCGCTTTTACCATACACCCATCTTTCCTCAGGCAGCGGGTAAAGTCCAATATCGAAACGGCTGATAACCCCCACTTCATATTCTTCTTTCCACGGCAGGGCTTCCACATTGATGCCGGGTATATTAAAATCAGGGTCACCCATGACCAGCAACCGGAAAGGAATTTTATCCTCCTGCAGGCGCTGGAATACGGGCGTAAGGAGGTAGAGGTAGCGTGATGTACTGTGACTGCCACTCCAGCCGAGCACAAGCTCCTCCTTCTTCAGTGTGTAATCGGTCCGGGGGTGGTAGAGATCCGTGTCAATGGTGGATGAAATATCTGTTGTATTTGTATTGAACTGCCGGACAAACTCGTCGAGATAAGGCGTACAGGTGATGACATGATCCGATTTCTTCATGAGGAAGATGGGTTTCTTTCGCCCCTTTAATAAAGAGGCAAACCGGTTGACCCTGCTTTTTGCTTCGGACAGGAACACCAGGTCGTCGATATCATATACCATGGCACGGGCCCGTTTACGATACAGCCACTCGAATAAAGGGGGACCGATCGGCGTTACCCAGAGATGCACATAAACAAGATCGTATTTACGCAAGCGAAAAAGATCACGTAAACGGTCCATGTAACCAACCAGTACATGAAAAATCTTTTCCAGGAAATATCCCTTTTTATAAATGATCTTCCAGAATGCCGGTGATACAAAGGGGTGATGCGTGACCGTCATTCCTGCTTCCCGGAAATGGCGGTAGTATTGCTCAAATTTAAGCCGCTGGCTGGGGGCCTGGTGCTCCGGGTAAGGTACGATAAACAGTATGTTCAATGCTGCCTTTTTCAAGTATCCAGTATTTTTTTATAAACGGCCGCATAGCGGGTTATGCCCGTTTCGAGACTGTAAAATTTTTCTGCTTTTATCCTGATAGATTCCGCATCCAGTGCGAGAAGCCGGGGCATTTCATCTACCGCATGCCGGTATTCCGATTCATTGAATTCATGGATGACGACCCCGCCATCCACTGCCTTTACCACTTCCCCCACATCGCCTACCCCGTCATTCACGATCACCGGTATGCCCATAGCCAGCAATTCCCCGAGTTTTGTGGGGGAACTGGATGTTTTTGAATATACCGGTTTAATAAACGACACATGGAGGTCAGCAGCCTTAGCGAAGACCGGAACCTGGTCGCGCTCAGCGGGAATGATCCGGATATCCTGTTCCTGTAATCCAAAACGGGCCAATTTATCCAGCACCATGACGGGTGAAGAATGGGTGATAAAAAGGAAAACCGCATCGGGATACTGTCCCTTAAATACCCGGAAAAAATCCAGCATTTCATTGAGCATATACCATGACCCGAGTGAGCCAAGATATCCCAATACCGGGACATCCGGCGGAATACCCAGGATACGCCGTCCTTCTTGTTTTTCATCACCTGTTCGGAGGGTAAAATGCGCCATATCCGCACAACAGGGTATCACATCGGGCGGCACAGCCGGATTGTAGCTGTCCCAGCGTTGCATTTCGGTCTTACCCGCATGAGTAAGCGAAATGATCCCGTCCGCCTCGCGGATGAACTGCCGCTCCTTTTTCTTGTAGTGCCGGTACACCTGCCGGAATATAAAGCGATCCTGGTTCCAGGACCCCCCGTCCTTTTTTTCATCCGCCCAGAATCCGCGCATATCAAAAAGAAATTTCACCCCATACCGTCGTTTCAGCAGCAGACCATTCTCGGATGAGGGGTAGCTCCGGCAATGCACCATATCAAAATGGTGGCGGCGTTGCAGACGCAAGGCCGCATGCCGCATTTTCACCGCATCATAAAATTTAGATAAAAGGGGAGGTTGGGAGGTAAACCAAAGCGGTTCCCAGGCAATGCCTGCCGGTTCAAGGATGGAGCGTATCCGTCCTTCCAGCTTGCGGAACCTTTCCTTCTTCTCAAAGCTGAGAATGGTGAACCGGTACCCGTAACGGGAAAGCCCCAGCAAGTAGGGAATCACCTGGCTCTGACCGAGCGGATCGGTCATGCCATCATAGGATATATAAAGTACATTTCTCCTCAATTTATAATCCTATTTTTCAAATTCAAATCGTTAATCACTTATTAAAACGCGGCGCATTTTATCAAACATTCTGCCTCTTCTAAATTTAATTAGCCAATACAAAACTGGAATTTTGTACTTATTAATTATCTTGACAATCCGGTTATCACTTGAAGCAATATTACTAGGATCCAGGGAGGCTGTAACTATAAATGGATAGATAAGATTGATTTTTGAATAACACCCACTTTTAAGAAAATGTGTCCAATCATCAGCATAGCTTTTAATCGGTGTAGTTTGCTCTAACAATCTGCTCGCGACTTTCTCAGAAATTAAATAAGCTGCTGCCCCATTATAACCTTGGTCAGGAGCATCATATAGCCGGAATTTTCCAAACAAGGCCTTACTTGAACTGTTTTGAATTTTAATGGCATCAAATGATTGATAATAGAACAATGTAAGTTGATCTTCAATATCTTCACTTATGACTTTTTGTAGCACTGAATGTAAGTCAGAATGCAAAATAACATCATCCTCCAAAATCAATGCCCAGGGGATTTTCTGAGCCACAATTTTTTCATAAATTGAATGATGCGACAAAGACGCACCTATTGCCCCGCGTGTAAACTGAGCAGGAAGATTTTTCAGAAAATTATTATCAAACTTCAGTCTTATTTGTTCATCTGAAACTGTTTGACCATCTATTGCCTCAAAATACTCGAAGGCCATATTCAGCTGTTTCATTCTATGAAACATTTTCTTTCTCCTCTCATTAGCCCTCTTTAAATTAATCAGAAATATTTGCACATCCATCTCCCTACTTTTTAAATAAGAATTGCTTTTTTTCGATCCTGATTATAAAAATAAAACCCATCACTTTATCTGTTGATTATTATGCACAGCTAAATAATTTGTTGTCAAAAACAATTCTGAATATTCTGAATAATTAATCTTATCCAGTCCGTTTGGTAAAATTCTATATATTGAATAATCATTAAGTACTCTGAAAAAATCTTTAAGAAATACTCTTGACTCAATAGATGCAAGACCAAGCTCAAACTGAATGAAATTAATTCTTGCAGCAGAGATCATCCATTTTGCCCCTTTTAATACTGAAATTTCATGACCCTCTACATCGAGCTTTAAAAAATGTATCTCATCGATCCCATTAGCATTACAGTATTCGTCAATTGTTGTCAATTTAATTTCTTCCTGAAAAGAGAGTTTTACTTTATACTGTGAATAATCCGACTCATACAATGAAGCATACTCACTTGACTCCGAGTCCCTGTAAATAACACTTTTTCCGGGCCTATCACTCATTCCGATATGTTCAACAACTACATGCTTGTATTTTGCAGCAATATCATTTAAACTTTGTACAGCAGAACTTTGGGGCTCAAAACAATATATCTGAAATTCCCGCTTTGAACTCTCTTTTGCCATTTGAAGATATTGGCCCCGGTTTGCCCCGACATCAAAAATCACCGGTAACGCAACACTCTTCAAGTGTCGTAGTACAAAACCTAAAGCAAATCTTTCACCATTTGCTGACGGGATATGACCGCGGTCATAATTAAGCCCCTTAACAGAAAGCCTGAATATGAACCACCAGAATCTTTGAAGTCGTTTATTCCCCAGTAAAAGTTTCTTTATCATAATTAATGTAAACTAACATTACCAAAAAATTGAAAAAACGTATTCTTATACTATTTCAAACTTATCAGTTATTTACCAATAGGATACATTTTAAATGTATGATTTCTGCACAATTTCAGGCATTGTATGCAAACTAATTTAGTACCATCTCTTATACCACATCTGAAACATCAACAGGTACCAAATCTTAGAGTGTAATTGCTCCCTGCCATTATAAAACTGTGTGACCAGTTTGCTGATCTCTGACACATTGAATAAACCCTGCTGCTCAAGAAAAACAGGATCGGTTGCTTCGTCCACAAAATGTTTCAGATCAAATTTAAGCCATCCCGCAATGGGAATACCGAATCCCATCTTGGGGCGCTCCATCATTTCTTTTGGCACATACTTATGCACGATCTGCCTAAGGATATATTTTTTTATTCCCTTGTGCAGTTTATAATCCGATGGCAGCCGGGCTGCAAACTCAATGATATGCTGGTCGAGGAAAGGTTCGCGGCCTTCCAGGCTCACACTCATGGATGCGCGGTCCACTTTCTGCAATATATCATCCAGCATATAGGTCTTATAATCGATCGCCATCATATAGCTCAGGTCATCGTTGAACCCGCCGCTGAGCTGTTCATCGAAATAGGTCGGCAATGTTACCGGGCTCCAGCTTAATAAATTTTCCAGTTCTTCGTCGAAATACAGTTTGCTCATGTTATGCAATAATTCCTTTGCACTATTGTCTTTGAGCAGGTGCATTATTTTTTTATACCTCGTAGTGAAAAGAGGTTTGCGGCTGAAGTAAGGAATATGGTGCGCGGGAATATGCTTCATCGCCCCTGCCATCCCCCTGCGTAATGGTGAAGGGATCCTGTTGATCTTATTTTTTACTCTTGCTATATAATCGTATTTATTGTACCCGGCAAAAACCTCGTCTCCCGCATCCGCGCTCAAGGCAACTGTCACCTGTTGCCGGGCAAGACGGCTGACCAGGGTGGTGGGGATGGCGCTGCTGTCCGCAAAGGGTTCATCATAATAAAAAGGAATGTCCGGGACTATTTCCAGCGCTTCTTTGGTAGTACAGTAATACTCGGTATGATTGGTGCCCAGGTGGGCGGCGGTTGCTTTGGCAAAAGGCGCCTCATTCAATCCTGCATCATGTACGCCGATAGTAAATGTATTGATCTTCGCCTGGCTGTTTTTTTGCAGTAACGCAGTAACGCAGGTACTGTCGTACCCCCCGCTCAGGAAAACCCCCACCGGCACATCGGCCACCATCCGGTATTGAAAGGCTTTTTCCAGTACTCTTTCCGTTTCTCTGATCGCATCCGGGAGACTGATATCCAGTTTGGGTTGATTGTAATGATCCACCACATCCCAGTATTTTTCAATTTCTATCTTCCCGTTGCCCAGGTGCAGGGTGAGATGATGGCCCGGCTGTAATTTGTGGGTGTTCCTGAATATGGAATGCGGAGTGGGCACATAGCCATATTGCATATACGAAGCAAGGGCATCCGTATTCAGTTCTTTTTCGAATCCGGGGTGTTCATGGAATGATTTTAGTTCCGAACCAAAAAGAAACAACCCCTTTTTATAATACCAATGAAATGGTTTTACACCGGCCCTGTCCCTGACACAGAACAGTAATTTGTTTCTCTTATCATAAATAATGTAAGCAAACATGCCAATGAACTTTTGCAGGCTATGTTTACCCCATTCTTGGTAAGCGTGCAATATGACCTCGGAATCTGAATGTGTTCTGAAGGAATGTCCTTTCGCGATCAGTTCATCCCGCACCTCGTTATAGTTGTATATTTCCCCGTTGAAAATAAGCTGCAGTTCCCCGTATTGCATGGGCTGGGAAGCCGCATTGCTCAGGTCAATGACGGATAAACGCCTGTGGCCCAGCCCTACGATCGCTTCCGGGGTTTTATCAATATAATGCCCGTCCCCGTCAGGTCCCCGGTGCCGGATAATATCCGTCATTCGGATCAATACCTCATCCGGTGTTTTCCTGTTGAAGTCAATGAAACCGGCTATGCCGCACATGAGTAGAAATGATTAATAGTAGAGAACAAGATGAAGTTGAAGCGTATCGTGTGTGTGTTTTCTCGCGGCGAATGCAGCGAATACGCAGCGCCGCTGCGAGAAACTATACAGAAAAGTTCGCGCAGAGAAAAAGAGTCAGGAAATTTGTAAGTAAGTCCACGTTCATTTTCACATTCTCACATTTTCACAATTTCAAGGGGTTCGGACGGACCAGGGCCTTTAGCCAGCCTGTAAATGTGGCCATATCTGTTATCAATGTGATCAGCGCCACCTGGAAGATCACTGCGGGGTTGAATAAGATTTTGATTCCAAATTCGTGACGGTGCTGTATTATTCTTTTTGCCGAACGGGCCAGCATCCAGGCCGGTACCAGCAGGAACCAGGCCCAGTGATGGAGGACAACCAGCAAACAAAAGGCGAGCATCAGCAGGTAATGCCGAAGCACTCCGTAATGCCAATGTGACTGACGTCCGGCCCAGACATTATACATCGAATAAAGATCGAATTTTCTGAAAGTGGAAGCAAAGCCAGGTTGAAGTTGCCACCATGCCATTGAATTTGGAGCAAATGCTAATTTGAACCCTGCAGCCTCTATCTTTTCAATGAAAGCCAGATCTTCTGCTGCCCTCCAGTCAGGGAAACCGCCAACTTTTTCCCAGGCCTCCTTTTTAAGTAAACAGGAAACTATAGAGCAGCCCCTTATAGAACCGGGTTTTGATGACTGAACATAAGCGATCGCAGCACAGCGCTCAAAAAAAGTATTCACTTTCGGTGAAAAATTACCAAAGATGACAGAGCAGGCCGGTTCTTCATTTCGTTTTTCAGCCATAAACTTCAGCCAGTCCTTGTCCAGCCTGATCCCCGCGTCGGTAAAAGCGATCCATTCATTTTTTGCGGCAGTCGCGCCGATATTGCGTCCCTTACCGGGATAGGCCCGGCCGGCCCTGATCGTTTTGTAACGGGGATCGTGACCGGTTTGCGCATTGATGAGTTCAATAGTATCATCCGATGACCCGCCGTCCACGAAAATGATCTCATCCGGCTGCAGGGTTTGTTCCTGTATGGACCGGATCAGTTCAGCGATGGAAGCGCTTTCATTGAAAACAGGTATGACGAGGGAAATACCGGAAGATCCCGACATGTTGTTTATTTAACCCGGGCATTTTTACCGAATAACCCGCGGAAGTGCCTGTATAGAATGGAGTTTCCAAATGAGCAATACAGGAATTTGTGCAAGGAACGCGGAGAAAAGATTCCGGCCGGGTTGCCTGCAATCGCCTTCCTGCCCATCCGGGCGGCGGATTTATTATCACCGCCCAGGAGAAAATAACCACCGCTTGTGAAGTACATATTCATCATTGCTTTTCTCCTGTTCCTTACTATCTGGGGCGGCAGATCTTTCCTGGAAAAATATTTTTCATACATGTAAAGCAGTTCGGGTGCGGCTTTCTTCGACTGGGCGACGGTCTTGGATTCGGCGTGAAGGCGGTAGGTGGACCAGAGCTCGGGGATATAGTCGATCTGGCAGTACAATCCGGCGCGGAGCCAGAAATCCCAGTCCATGAAATAATAATATGAGGGGTCCAGCTCCCCTGCCTTTTCCATTACGGACCGGCGTATAAAAGAAGAAGGCTGGGAAATGGGATTCTCGCAGCCGGTGACAAAGCGGGTATAATCAAAGGGAGGTAGTGGCCGGGTCCTTTCCAGGTGGGTGCCATCGGCTTCGGTAAACACGGAATCGGCAAATACGATACCTGTTTCAGGATGCGCCAATAAGTATGCAACCCCTGCCTTAACGGCGCCGGGCAAATAGGTATCATCAGAATTCAGCCAGGTGATGATTTCACCGGAAGTGTTCCGCCAGCCCTTGTTGATGGTGGCGGTTTGCCCCATGTTCTTTTGGGTTTCCCAGCGGATGCGGCCGGTGTATTCTTTTAATATTTCTTCCGTGTTATCCGTTGAACCGTCGTTGAGGACCAGTAATTCAATATTGGGATAATCCTGTGAGAGTACACTTTCTATTGTATCACGAAGGAAGATACCCTGGTTATACGCCGGGGTTACTATAGATACAAGCGGATTGTTAAGTGCCATTTTCTTCCCGTGAATTTGATACTATTAAAAAATACTGCCAGATGAACATTAACCCTTCTGTGTCTTTCTCAAATAAACATTCATTTGCATACCTGTTTTTGTCCATTTCATATATTGGTTTAAAATACCATGAAATATTTTCGGAATAAACCAAATTTCCCCGACAAAAAACTCATGCTTTTCAATGACGAATCCAAGTTGTACGCCCAATCTTTCAAACGATCGTATTCCAAATTCGTATAAGTGAAACGGGGTATGCATCGGGCTAATGTGGGTAACATAGTTGGTGCCCCGCAAACGATAATAAAAATTAAAAAGCTTCGCAATAAAATGTTTCGAAGATGGAACTTCCAGTTGAATTATTCCACCTGGTTTTAACCAGTACATAGCCTTTTCCAGGTTCTTAGCCGGGTGATAGAGATGTTCCAATACGGCCCCGAAAGTAATAAAATCAAATGTACTCTCCGGGTAGACGATCTCTTCAATCATTCCCAGTTTTAGTCTTCCCGCGTCAATGCCCATTTTGGAAACAGCTCTTTCATAAAAAGGTTTAGAAGGCTCGAACCCATACACGTCAAATCCTGCGCTGGCAAGAGAAATCATACATTTTCCCAAACCAGCACCCACATCCAATGCTGTCATTCCCGGTTTAAAGCCAAATAATTTTTTTACAGATTTAATCTGGTATGAAAAATACTCCGGTTCAGCTTTAAAATATTCCTCCCTCCAATAATTCTCAGGTGGTGTTCCATAATGATCCTGGATATCAAAGGGTATCGGCAGGGGCTGTGGGTATATTAAAGAACAATTCCTGCATTTCATTACCGAAACTGCAATACCGGTTTTCCTTTTAGGACGAAAGCCTTGAGATTGATTCAATCTGAGCCCTAATACCTTATGGTTATTCGTAGGGTTGCCACACATCTCGCACCGTTCGACTTTTTCAAAATTGTATCGCATTCTGTTATCTATAAAATGTATTTTGCAATCTCAGTCAAAAATGATTCCTGGAAATTAATTTTTTGAAACTGTAGCTTCAATCATTTCAGTTACAGTACGTCGCATATCATATTCTAATTCCCATGCCGGGTAATGTTTTTGAAATTTTCGCACATCGCTGATATACCAAATATGGTCCCCACTGCGAGCCTCATCCAGAATTGTGTAATTCAGTTTATACCCGCTAATCTCTTCTATCATCGCAATAGCTTCCAGCATGGAAATATTAGCAACACGGGTACCCCCGATATTATATACTTCACCCTGACGGGGCGACTTGAAAAATTCCCAGAAACAAGTAATCAGGTCTTTGCTATGTATATTATCCCTTACCTGCTTGCCTTTATAGCCAAATATTCTATAGGGTTTATTATTCACAGCGCATAATATCAGGTAAGCCAAGAACCCATGGAGCTCCGCCCCGCTGTGGGCCGGCCCGGTCAGGCAACCGCCCCGGAAAATACCGGTATTCATACCAAAATATTTTCCATATTCCTGCACCATGATATCCGCGGCAGCCTTGCTGGCGCCGAAGATGCTGTGCTTGGAATTATCGACACTCATGGATTCGTCGATACCGAACTCATAATAGGGATGTGAAGGATCGATCTCCCAGCGGGTTTCCTTTTCCACAAACGGCAGGAAATTCGGCGTATCGCCGTACACTTTATTGGTGCTGGTAAATATAAAAACTGCATTGGGGCAATAGTTCCTGGTTGCCTCCAGCATATTTAATGTACCAGTTGCATTCACACCAAAATCGGTAAAGGGCTCTTTTGCCGCCCAGTCATGAGAAGGTTGCGCAGCAGTATGGATCACTCCTGCGATCGAACTGCTGTACTCTGAAAATATCTTCTCGATCGACGGGTAGTCCCGGATATCCGCTTTCTGGTGAACATAATTTTCCAGTCCCGATTCCAGCTTTTGCTGATTCCACTCGGTACTGGCGCTATCGCCGAAAAAATAGGCACGCATGTTATTATCGATACCGATTACCCGGAATCCCTGTTGATGGAAAAATTTACTGGCTTCGCTGCCTATTAAACCGGCTGAACCTGTGACAATGATGGTTTGCATACGATCTGGTTAACTAGTCCCGTCTTTCATTAACAAATATGGCATCTATCTGCACTACTTCCTGGGTTGCCGGATGGAGCATTTGGGAAAGGTTTCCGTGATACCGGAATCCCTGATTATACATCGTGGTATATACATCGTGGAAAAGTGGCTGATCTTTATAGAGTTTCAGGATTGACATTTCAATGATGACTACACTGACCTGTTCCAGCATGGAGGAGGCACCGGCCAGTACTTCTGATTCAAAACCCTGGACATCGATCTTCAGCAGGATATTTACCTCCGGTTTGGTTGTTTCATAAAAATGATCAAGGGTATCCACTTCAACACGGATAGCTTCTTTTTCCTGCCCCCCTTTGCTTTCAGGGAAAGCCTGTTTGTGCAGATCTTCCATTTGCAGGAAGGAAGAGGAAGGACTATGGCTGCTCCGGTAAAAATCAAGAAACGAAGGTTCTTTACCCAAGGCTTTGTTATAGGCAAAAAAGTTATTATCACCTTTCAATGCTACCTTCATTTCGCTGAAACAATCCGGCAGGGGTTCAAAGGAATGAATTCGTGCAGCCGGAAACACTTTGCGGGCCAGTTGGGCGAATTGCCCTTTATTCGCTCCCACATCCAGTATCGTCCGGATACCTGAATTAGTTAACCATGCCCGGTTCAATTCCCTGAAATGTTCAAAGGAAACCCCGGTACCCGAGAGTTGCCGGGCATTCCTGTAGCGCAGAAAATGATAGCTCCTGACCAGCCAGGATTTCAGATGAATGCTCACGTTATTTTATTTATTGAATTTACTGACAGCCTTTCGGGCCATTACTTTCAGGTTACGCATCCAATCGGGGTATTTTGACCGGCAGGTGGGAAGAAGGGGAAATCCAGGTGATAATTCCCTTGGGTTCTCCCGGGCTAATTTCATCGCGGTGTTAAAGAAGCCCGCATATTTATCAACCATACGTTGCACAGTAAAATCCCGCCCTTTCTCCCAGGCTGATCTCCTAAGATTACGGAGCTTAACCGGGTCATCCCTCAATGCTGTTAGCCGTTGTATAAAACCATTGATATCACCCACCGGAACAAGGAATCCATTCTCACCATTCACGACCAGGTCCTTATTCCCGCTCCGGATATCCGAAACCACCGGGCAACATCCATTGGCCATGGCTTCGACAAGTGCGATGCAGAACCCTTCATAATCTGAAGTAAGCAGAAATATATCCGATTCCCGCATCAGCGTAATTACGTCAGTGCCATTAAGCCAGCCATAAAGAATCACTGAACCCCGGGCAATCTCTCCCCCAAGCTTTTGTTTCAAACGGGGCATTTCGGAGCCGTCTCCCACGATACATAGTTCATAGGAAATGTCTCTTTCTGTCAGTATTTTTGCAATGGCAATTAGATCCGAGATTCTTTTTTGTTCCTCTTCTACCCTACCGGCATAGATGATTCGCAACCGCTCGGTCTCCGTTTCCTCCCTGAATGATCCGGCCGTCTCCACTCCATAGGGTATCCACGTTACCATTGATGCATCCAGTTTACAAGAGTCGATATAAGATTCACATATCTCCCTGCTTACCCCTATAGCTCCTGTAAGAAAAGAACTGTAATGCCTGGCTGGGAGATAAAATGTTTCGTCATCTGTATGCCCGATTGTTAGTGTGACAATACCCGGGTCCAACAAAGGAAGCGCAACCCATCCAATATCTTGTGAGGCAGAGACTAGATAAACATCGGGCTTGATTTCATTTATCCATTTAGCGAATACCCGACTACTACGCTCAACGAAATCATGTTTATTCCAGATGTCTGAATGAATTGTAACTCCTGTATCCTGTAATAGCTCTCTTATTCGTTCATGCGGTTCTCCACTTGTTACGAGGTGAACCTCATAATAGTGTTGAATCAGTCCACGAAGCAATTTTGGAAGAAATAGATGCCCCCCGCCAATAAGTGGGCCAGAGAGGGTGGTGTCAGTGATAATTATTCTCACAATACTTTCAATACTTTTTCTTCAAAATCATGCACAGGTATCATAAGATTACAACCTTTGCCTACAAGTGGTTTATCGCTGTCAGGAATACCATTATAATAATAATAAGAATGACCCACAGCATCTGCCAGGTGCCAGTAAGCAACATTAGAAGGCCCGTTCTCCTTTTTCCTCAATTCTATTACTTTACCGCCAATGGGCATAAAAAGACAGTTAGTTAAGCCGGCACCGTGGATCCCGCAAATTGTTTGAGCCGAAGAAAAAACGGATACTTGATCCTCCAAACTAAGGTCCTCTGCATGCAAAATCTCAAACCCATAACTCCTTAGTAATGATATGAGCATTTCTTCATTTACAATCTTTCGAAATTTAGCTTTTTGCCTCGAAATATAAATCCTCCGATTGCTTGATTTACAACCCTGTGTAAACCGCTGTTGCAACTCCTTCATCAATCCCTTGTGCATTTGCCCGCTCCTGGAAACTTTTGAAATGCAAAAGAGGTTTTTGATAAAATAGAAACTTCTTTCGTTCATCCAAACTATATCCTCAAACCGCAAACCAAGTCGTTGCAGGCTTTCAGGGGCAATATTTCTGGTATAATTAGAATCGGGCAGAAGTAGTGTGAACTCGCCAGCAGATGATCCCAGGCCAATCAATTTTGGCAGTACATCACAAAACCAGTGAAAATGTCCGGCCGACCAGCTATCAGTAGCCAACAGGTATTTCTCCTGACTGTGCAGGGTTATTTTTTGGCCTACAAATATCTTTTTGGCAAGATGCCTTAACCGGTAATAAGATATTTGCTCTTTGGAAGCCAGTGTTTCTGTAAGCAAACTCCCGTTTTTATACACCACTGATTCAGGCGATACCCAAACATTGCGAAGCGGTTTCATAGTGGATGTACATGTAATGTAGGACGATGCTGCTACAAAATCAGCCCTGTCATCATCATCCATGTTTGCTGGCCACCGGTGTTCTACCTGTATCGGTGACTGTAACACTATCGCAATTAATTTTTCCAGCATTTAATATTACAGTGATGATTTGACGCAGAAGGTAGAAAATTAACATCCCTACACTGAACCCCCAGGTATCAGCCATGCTTAAGAAGCAAAAGTATTTTATAGCAAGCCCTTATTACAAGCCTTCTTAGAAAACCGGGTAAAATCTTAATTTTCTTCTTAAGATAAGCAGGTTGTATTTTTCGGTAAAAATAGTATCCGTTCTCTTTAAGTTTTTCTACATACAAATTAAAGACAGGAGCAACGTCGGGCCGCTCAGCCAGTAAAATACTTTTATTCAAACTGGTCATTTGTTCAGGGTGCACAGGGCTGTAATGTGAAAAGTGAAAAAAAAAGAGTGGGACTTCATTATTCACATAAAATTTGCCGTTCCGAATTTCCAGTTTACGTTCATGGAGGTTCCAGTTGGCCATATTATACCCTTTATCACGAAGGACAAATGCATCTTCAACATAGCATGTAACACAATTTACCCAAAGCTGATCTGTAAAGTATTCAACATTCACATAAAATTCATTAATTGATTTAGTTTTCCACCAGTCCAGAAATAAAGTAGCATTGCGATGATTGCTGATCAATATGAATCCGAGATTATAAACCCCCCCGCTTAACACCCTTACATCATTTGAAAATCTTCCGTTGCCGGGGGGCGAACAAAAATGTGGTGTCACTATAACAGAGTGTTTATCACTTAAACTCAACAATTCTTCAAGGTCATTAAAAACAATGATATCCGGGTCAAGGTAAACAACATTTTGTGCCGCTTGGGTTGTAAACAAATATTCAAAATAGTGCGGTTTTACTGCCGTACAGAGTTCGGTAATATCATAGATCCTGCTCATATGTCCAAAAGCCTTGCTATCAACTGCTTCTTTTACCGGGATGACCTTATAACGATAATCAATTTCCTTCAGTGGCTCATCCACCAACCCTATGATAAATTCTATATCCGGGTTGTTTTGTTTGACTGAATCGCCCAGTGTAAGGGCTTGTGCGAGATAATTGTTGCAGCAGAGAGTAAATATTATGTTACTTTTCATTCTGATTTCCATTTCTTTTCACCATCTTTTTCTCTTCGCTAATTACTAACATTTAGGTGTGGCTAATATTTATTTGCAGAATTGGATTTGTGCAAGACTAGTAGATTTCCTCAATCGACAAGCGTCAATGTAGGATAATTTTAAGAACAAGGGGATAAGGCTACGGTTATAATTCTTTATGATTAGCTACTCCCCAATTTTTTGACAGAAAGGGTGCCCGGTTAAGATAGACGACCGAGCAAAAGAAAATAATTTTGAAAATTTTTTTCTTTTCGGCGAACTTTTACGCCGCTTGTTGGTATAAAGATAATGGGGTTACACATTGTAATGAATGGCTCCTCCTTTCACCATTATAGAATTGAAAATACTTGTTAGTCCCTGGTACAGCGATAACCCGTCTTCGTACACATAAAACTTTAGGTCTAACTGTATATATTGTTACATGATACTCTTTTTCTAATTCATCATAAAGCTGAATAATTGTTGGCGAAAATGCAAAGTAGGCTCCCTCAAACAGTATAAGTATTCTTTTCTCTAACTCCTTCATTTTACTTCATACTGCGGTGAATTCAGCTAATGGAGCACTTTCATCCTTTTTATAAAACCAAGCTTTATTTACAAAAATTGTATTGATGTATGTATCAGCATATACCTCGTACCCCTTTGACATTACAAATTCTAATATAGTTTTATCTTTAGGACGTATATGATTCTCGCTATACGTACAGGTTTCAACACAGATTACAGGTATTGGATATTTTTCAAAATCGAGTGATTTTAATACTTCCAGATCAAGTCCTTCAATATCCAGGGAAAGCAAATCCGGCGTTGTTGTAAAATTTATGTTGATCAGGCTGTTAATGCTAACAAGTGGCACCCTGACTACTTCAATAATTTTATTGTACCAAATTTTTCCCTTTTCTCCGCCTCGTCTTTATCAAAAGTATTTATTCCACGAATGTCAAAAATATAAAAATCAGCCTCATCGTGTTCACTTACCGACACTCCAATATTTAAAACTTTATCCTCAGGTCTTATTTTTTTTATGGCAGGTATTAATGTTTTATCTGCTTCTACACAAACACCTCTCGATCCTTCTTTATAAAACAAATAGGTATTATTATCAATATCAGGAATGTTTGTACCTATTTCGAGGTAAGAAATTTTTCTTATCCCCTTATCATTAAATAAAAATCGCAAAACTGCATCCTCCCCTGCCTGTGAATAAGATGCAGGTATGTAGGGTGGCGTTATTTTTGAATAAACAAATTTTCGTATTATATTTTTTAACTTTTCAAACATAAATAACTTTTATACAATATCAATTTATGGAAGCGGAAAAATAAATTTACCTCCCTGCTCTATATATTTCATTTCCCGACTAAGTATATTGGCTGCATTCAACTAATAAATGCAAATTTATAATATTGTTCCGAAGGTGTTTCACAGTTGAATAGTTTCATAGGTATTTGGTTTCACCGTTTTTCAATTATTCTTATCTCGCTGGTTTTGATTGTATCAAAATCCCTTCCCTTTGGAAAAAATCTGCATCATACACCGATCCTGTTTTCATTACTTTCCTTTTCATGTGAACTATACGGATGTGTATAATAAAACCGAAAAAAAAATTATGTTATAGGGGACTATAGAATGTGTACCATTTTGGCAATTTTGTCAAACAAACAAGTGAAAACCAGCATCGTTCGCAATGGACGGATGATGGCCCATATTACACCGTGTGTGGTTTGCTTATACCTTACTTTTATATCCCGCCAGCCCTGGATATAAAACAGCTTCAGGTAGCGCCACAGATCTTTCCAGGATTTTTTTGTTTTTCCGGGGTTCAATGGTCAGGCGAAAGCTCATGTAAGGTGGATTTGATGAATAACGATTTTTAAAATGCAGCAAAGCTTTCTGATATTATTCAGGGGGAATATATTACGACTTCTTGAACAAAATCTTTCGATGCAAAAATTTTAATGCCCGCATGCCCTTTATTTTACATACAAAGAAAAAAAGGAAAACCCTGTTTGTTTTTATCGAATTACGTTTAAAAAAATTATCAGCACATCGGATTAAAAGTGCCAGGCTGCGTAATGAAATTGGCAGATTAATATTGTAAATAAATGTTTCAATTGCTTTTGAAGAAGGTTTAAATTCCTGGTCAAAATTTCTTTTTGCCAAACTAAAATCAGAAAGCGCAGAAATTATTATCTGTTTCATTTCCATTTTGTAATTATTATCAGATTCAATGATATGATCTGTTGTCAATCCCCAATTTTTAAAATCATAAGCTATGCTGGCAAAAGCAAACGGCCTGTCATCGCTTGCTAAAAACTGTACTGTATTGATTTTTTTTGCCCAATTACTGGTCAATAGCCAACTGATACCGCTGCTGCATCCGATGAGCAAATTGCAATATTTTGACAGCTCTGCATTTTCCCGGAATGAAAGCTGTGATCCATCAATAATTCTTTTGTTATTTGATTCAATTTTTAAATGAGATGAGATAATAAAAACCGCATCATCCATCTCTTTTGCAATTAACTCTGTAAGCTCCTTCATAAGAGTGGCTGTCATGAAAGATTGGCCACTACCCGGTGCACACTCACACAAAACAACATGTTTATATTTTTTTAATTCATATTTTTTTGCAAAATCTTCTACTCTTTTAATTTCAAATTCATGTAGCCTGATTATGGGTGTAACATCCCTGACCGGAAATTTAATTGACCGAAATGTGGAAGACCGGGTAGTGCCATCGAAATTTAGCGAATTGTCGGGATAGATCTGGCTGTAAATTATTTCATCAAATTCTCCCGCCTGTCTTTTTTTCTCTGCCTCTACCCTAGTCCTTTTCCATACCTCATTATACGGATTTTCATCTTCTGAATAATGAACTTTCCAAATATGATCAATATCGGGATTGTTCTCAATAACCTGTTTGCATTTATACCCGATGGCCCAGGTTAGATGACAGCCCGGATTATCCTGCTTTATTTGCCTGGCTACTGCTGTCATCATCAAACAATCTCCATTGCTTACAAGATGAACAATTAAAAACCTTTTACCCACTCTATCGTTACTGAATTAAAAAAGCCTACGTGTAAAATCAGTTACGGTTTACAAAAATTGTATTGATATAAGTATCTGCATACACTTCATAATCTTTCTCCACCAAAAATTTTTATGGAAATATCTTTTGGTCTGATATGATTTTCACTATACATACATGTCTCCACACAAATTACAGAAATCGGATGTTTTTGGAAGTCCAGCGATTTTGAACATCCAGGTCCAGTCTTTCAATATCCAGGGAAAGCAAATCCGGCGTTGTTGTAAAATTTGTGTTGATCAGTCTGTTTATTTTAATTAAAGGCACTTCTACCACTTTCAAAACTTTAAACAATCCTGAGGCCACTCTTTTTTCAACTTCGTCTTTATTGAAACTATTAATTCCGCTTACACTAAAAATATTAAAATCAGCCTCGTTAGTTTCCCCAACAGATACACCGGCATTTAATACTTTAACTCCGGGCCTTACTTTTTTTATCAACGGTATAAGCGTTTTGTCAGCATCAACACATACACCTCTTGAACCATTTTTATAAAACAGGTAAGTGTTATTGCCGTAATCAGGCAAATTGGTTCCGATTTCCAAATAGGAGATTTTCTTTATTTTTTTATCTTCAAACAAGAACCTCATCACGGCATCTTCACCCGCCTGTGAATAGGAGGGTGGAATGTATGGAGGTGGCACTTTGCTGTAAACTGTCCTTTTAATGAAATCCTTAAATGCCTGTATCATTATATTGTATTCTGAGATAATAAAATCTGATCACTGGAAACAAGTCATTTTTCCAACATGTCATTTTTAATTCCCGGGGTTCGTTTTTACTAATTCCCACTTATCTTTTAGAATTAAGCAACCATAATCCATACCTTCTGCCCAAGCCAGATCAGTACCATCATCATACACCCTGATTGGACAAATGTCTGTGTTAAATTCATAAGTAATTGTGCCTGTCATTGTGTTCAATGCAACTACAAAGGAATAATCCATAGGCGCTATCAAATTTTTTTCAATAATAAAATCAACTGCGATTTCTTTATCACTTCCGGTAGTGAAGGATGATAACGCCTTATTCACGGTAAATACCTTGTTTTTTGATCTGGTCAGCAGGCAAACTCCAATATTCTGGAAAGATTGGAACTGATTAATCCCGATTGATACCCGTAACCGGATATTCTCTGAATGAGCAAAAGTATTTGTGATGTCGTTGTTATCATTTACTGTATCAACTTTTTTTAAAAAAATATCTTTTGATGAATTTTCTTTTCCAACAAAGCTTACAGAAGAAGAATTATGATAGATTTCTATCACCTCAGAAGGTAACCCGATTTTTTCAACCTTCCCGCTATTCAGCAATATACATTGATTACATAATTTCAAAATCATTCCCATATTGTGACTTACAAACAACACGGTTCTTCCTTCCTTGTGACTTACCTCATCCATCTTCCCCAAACATTTCTTCTGAAACTCTGCATCGCCTACGGCGAGCACCTCATCCACCACTAATATTTCCGGCTCCAGGTGTGCAGCTACTGCAAAAGCCAGCCGTACATACATTCCGCTACTATATCTTTTTACAGGTGTATCTAAAAATTTCTCGACTCCTGAAAAATCAACTATCTCGTCATATTTGCTTCTGATCTCCGATCGACTCATCCCCAGGATAGCTCCGTTCAAAAAAATATTTTCCCTACCGGTAAGCTCCGGATGAAAACCTGTACCCACTTCCAGCAACGATGCCACCCGGCCATTCAGCTCTATGCGGCCTGTTGTAGGTTCTGTGATGCGGCTGAGTATTTTCAGCAAGGTGCTCTTGCCGGCGCCGTTGCGGCCGATAATACCCACCGCCTCCCCCTGCTTTATCTCAAAATTCACATCCTTTAGCGCCCAGAATTCTTCTTTGGCTGGCAATGCTATTTTTTTTCTTTGTGCCAACCCCTTTGCTTTATTGCTGATGATATCACGCAAGGCGGTGTACCCTCCTGTTTGTTCGTGGGAAATAATATACTTCTTTCCCAGCCCTTCCACTTTTATAATTGCATCACTCATTAATTAGCTTGTTTAACCACAGTGAACGCAGCGCATCACAGCGTTTTTATTTCCTCCATGTCCCACCGTGTACGCTGCGGTGTATTTTTATTTTAACCACGGAGAAACACAGCATATCACGGCGCTGTGTTTCTCTGCGCTCACCGTGCCCGCCTGCCGGCAGGCAGGGTTTTTAATTTTCTATATCAAATCTGCAAAATTCTTTTCCATTTTCCTGAACTGGTAAATAGCAAGCCACACCAATAACAGGGTAACTCCCAGTGATATGTAAAAAGGGTAATGGTACAATGGATTAGGCGCATCTTTTACAATACACCACCTGAACCCATCAATCACGCCGACCATCGGGTTCAATGAATAGGCCCATTGCCATTTTTCCGGAATCTGAGAACTGTTGTACCCCACCGGGGAAATAAATAAACCAAATTGTACAATGAAGGGGATGATGTATCGAAAGTCGCGGTACTTCACATTCAAAGCAGTTAAATAAAGACCGGGGCCAAAGGAGGCAAAAAATGCCATGATCCAAAACAGGGGCATGGTCAAAATTTCTACCGGTGGTGAGTACTTGTAAAAAATAAATAAAACCAGCAGGATGATAAAAGAAATAAAAAAATCAATAAAACTGGTAATGACAGAGCTTGCGGGAATGATGAGCCTGGGAAAATATACTTTAGTAATGAGGTTGGTATTACCTACAAGGCTGTTGCTGCTCTCGGTAAGTGCATTGGAAAAAAATTGCCAGGGCAGCAGTCCGGCAAATACAATAATGGCATAAGGCACAACACTGCTGGTATCCATTTTGGCCACTTTGCCAAATACAAAAGTGAAGATGATCATGGTTAGCAGTGGCCGGATGATGGCCCAGAGGATACCGATTGTGGTTTGCTTGTATCTTACTTTGATATCCCGCCAGCTCAGTATGTAAAAAAGTTCCCGGTACCGCCAGAGGTCTTTCCAGTAATTTTTTTCTGAACGTCCCGGTTCTATGATTATGCGATGTTCCATATTTGTAAATTAGTCTTCAATATATCAAGGATTTTATTATTTTTTAACTCTGTTAGTCTGAACTCGTCGAAGACTGAATGATAATGAAACCGATGCCTGATAAGGCTTCGATACCCCCCGGTAATCCCTATAACTATCGGGACAGGGTGACAAGCCTGACAAACAGTTCGTTTATATTGCGGTTTTTAGAGATGCCCATTCTAAATTTTCGCCGGCCACTTCAAGTATCCGGTTGTAAAGGGAAATATGTATTCTGAACCCCGCTTCTTCAATAAGTCTTTCTAATATGGGTTTTACCAGCACTATTACATTTTCCTGTTTTGCTTTAACCAAAATCCCCAGTAAACCCACAATCTTTAACCCCATTTCTTCTGCAATATGACGACCCTTCATTTCATCTATCAGCAGGTAATCTGCCTGCAATTGAATTGCCAACGCAATAGACTCTGCTTCTCCTTTGTCTAACTGATGCTCCAATCCTGACATCAGTTCACTATAGATAACCGGGGCAATGGTTATCCAGTTTTGTTCACTTATTATTTTTTGTTGAGCCGGAATCTCACAAAGCTCTTCATACACGGCTTTCGGAATGACCAGCTTTCTAAATAACTGTTGCAGGATAAATAAATGGTCAACCCGGATAAGATTGTTAACCGGTGAAGTGTCGCTTACAATGATCATTCAGGAAGATGAAGATTTTTCAGGTCTTTCTCAAACTCGGCAACATCATAATGAATAATTGCTCCTCTTTTAGCAAGTTCTTGTTGAAAACTGATCAGGTCAAGCTGTGCAATTTTTCTTGCCTGACCTATGGAAAGCATTTGTTGCCGGTATAGAAACACGGCTATTTCTGTTCTGAACTGGTCTGGCAAAATATTGGCTTGCGAAAGGATGCTATCAGGAATAGATAAAATCATAGCATAAAGTTAGCAAAAGAAAATGGTTAAAATTGTTATGCTTGTCATTTTAACTTTTAGGCCAGCTACAAGTCGTTTTTAAGATGCGGCTGCATATTTCATATCCTTTAACGCCTGGTGGAGGATTACTGGTTCAGCATATTTTTTCTGCATAATATCAACTGGCATGCCTGTTTCCTTTTCCAATAATTCCTTTAACTGCAGCACCAGCCTGAAGTTTATTTCTTCCTCGATGAACAGATCTATATCATTAAATTTTTCACCACGGGCCATTGAACCAAATACACCGATACGTTTCAACCCGTATTGACGGTATAAATTGTTGTGACTGAAGAGTAAAAACAAATCGTTGATATTTTGAACTGATTTCATGCTCCAAAATTAATCATTTTTTTCAGGTATTCGCCGTACCCGCTTTTAGCCAGGCTGTTGCCCAATGCAACTAATTGTTCTTTGCTGATAAATCCGTTCCGGTAGGCCACTTCTTCAATGCAGCCTATTTTGGTACCCTGTCTTTTTTCTATTACTCTTACAAATTCACTGGCATCGCTGAGTGAATCGAAGGTGCCGGTATCAAGCCAGGCTGTGCCTTTATCAAGAACGGCGACTTTTAATTTTCCTTTTTGCAAGTAAACCTTATTTACGTCTGTTATTTCAAATTCTCCCCTTGCAGATGGTTTTAGTTCTTTGGCAATTTTTATTACTTCGTTATCATAAAAATATAATCCGGGTACTGCAAAATTTGACTTTGGTTTTTCGGGTTTTTCTTCAATGCTTACAGCGTTCAAATCAGTGTCAAATTCGACTACGCCATACCGTTCCGGATCGCTAACATGATAGGCAAATACATAACCGCCATCCACATTACTCAAATGTTGAAGTTGTTTATCAAGCCCTGTACCATAAAAGATATTGTCTCCAAGTATCAGCGCTACTTTATCATCCCCAATAAATTTTTCGCCAATGACAAATGCCTGCGCCAGTCCATTGGGTACTTCCTGTATGACATACTCAAAACGGCAACCCAAATGGCTGCCATCTCCCAGTAATCGCCTGAATGAGGAACTATCCTCCGGCGTGGTAATGATCAGGATTTCATTTATCCCCGCCATCATTAAGGTAGATAGGGGATAGTAGATCATCGGCTTATCATAAATGGGCATCAGTTGTTTGCTGATGGCTTTGGTGATGGGGTAAAGTCTTGTACCGCTACCGCCGGCGAGAATGATGCCTTTCATATTTTTTATTTAACCACAGTGAGCACAGCGGGACACAGCGTTGCGCTTCTCCGTGTCCGCCGTGGTTTATTTATCTCTTTGAATACTGTTGCTCGTAATAATGCTGATACGCTCCTGAAGTAACATGCTTCAGCCATTCTGTGTTCGCCAGGTACCAGTCGATCGTTAATGATAAACCTTCCTCGAACGTTACCGAAGGCTTCCAGCCCAGCTCCTTATTGATCTTGGAAGCGTCAATAGCATAGCGCCTGTCGTGCCCCGGCCGGTCTTTCACGTATGTGATTAACTGCTCACTCTCCCCCGCTGCTCTTCCCATTTTTTTATCCATAAGCCGGCACAGCAGCCTCACCAGGTCAATATTCTTCCATTCGTTGAACCCGCCGACCGCATAGGTATCGCCGGTTTTGCCTTTATGAAATACAAGGTCAATGGCGGCGGCATGGTCTTTTACATAGAGCCAGTCACGGGTATAAAGCCCGTCGCCATAAACGGGCAGCGGTTTTTTGTGAATGATGTTATTAATAAAAAGTGGGATCAGCTTCTCGGGAAAATGATTGGGGCCGTAATTATTGGAGCAGTTTGTTATTACTATGGGTAACCCGTATGTATCATGCCAGGATCTTACAAAATGGTCGCTGGCGGCTTTGGAAGCGCTGTAGGGCGAATGCGGATCATACTTTGTTTCCTCGGTGAAAAACCCGGTGCTTCCGAGGGCGCCGAATACTTCATCGGTGGACACATGGTGGAAACGAGTCGGGAGTCCGGAGTCAGGAGTCGGGAGCCGGTTCCATAAATTTTTGGCGGCGTTTAATAAATTAACAGTACCGATAATGTTGGTGTACACGAAATCGAGCGGGGAAAGGATGGACCGATCTACATGGCTTTCTGCGGCAAGGTGGATGATCCCGTCAGGTGTATATTCTGCAAATATTTTTTCCAGTTCTTCCGTATTCAGGACATCCGCTTTCCTGAAAATATAATTGGGGGCGTTTTCTATGTCCCGGAGGTTTTCCAGGTTGCCGGCATAAGTAAGTGCATCGAGATTGATGATTCTATATTCAGGATATTTCGTAACGAAAAGCCTGACTACGTGTGAGCCGATGAAGCCTGCCCCTCCTGTAATTATGATAGCTCTTGCCATTTTATTTTTTTGAACCACGGAGGCAGGGAGGACACGAAGAAGCACGGAGGCGTCTCCGTGACTCACTGTGATCACTGTGGCCCTGTGGTTCCTCTCTTATACCAATTAAAAGTTTTCTTCAAACCTTCCTTCACAGTTACTTTCACTTCATAACCCAACAACCTCTTTGCTTTTGAGATATCCGCAAGGCTGTGTTTCACATCGCCCATTCTTTCAGGACCATAAACAGGTTCCAGGCTACTGGCGGCTTCCGTTTTTAATATCTCAAATAATTCATTCAACGTGGTTTGTTCACCGCAGGCAATATTATAGAGCTGGTTTACCGCCTCCTTATTTTCAGTAAATAAAGCCAGCAGGTTGGCCTGCACGGCATTGTCCACATAGGTAAAGTCGCGGCTGTGCGAGCCATCCCCGTTAATAACCGGGGGCTCGTTGTTCAGCAAGGCCTCAGCAAAAAGCGGAATAACTGCTGCATAAGGGCCTCCGGGGCTTTGTTTCGGCCCGAAAATATTAAAATACCGGAGCCCAATCATATCCATATTGTAAACAGAGGCATACACACTGGCATATAATTCATTTACAACTTTTGTAACCGCATAAGGAGACAATGGGTTGCCAATTCGATCCTCCACCTTCGGTAAGCCGGGATGATCCCCATAAGTGGATGAACTGGCGGCATACACAACTCTCCGTATGTTTTTTTCTTTTGCAGCCGTAAAGATGTTCAGTGTTCCTGTTATGTTCACTTCATTAGTGGTAAGCGGGTCGTTGATGGAACGGGGGACAGAACCAAGAGCTGCCTGGTGACTTACCAAATCAATGCCAACGCAGGCTTTGAGACAGTCAGCATAGTTACGGATATCGGTTTGCTGAAATTCAAAGCGTGGGTTACTGTGATGCTCTTGAATATTTTTTGATGAGCCGGTTGCCAGGTTATCCATTACCCTCACCAGCGATACCTGCTCCAGCTTCAATAATGCTTCAGCCAGATTGGAGCCGATAAACCCGGCTCCACCGGTGATCAGAATTCGCATGGGGAAATTATACCCTTTAAAAATTTAATGAAACACGAAGACACGGAGAAAAAAATACTTTGGTCATAAAACTTAGTGCCTTTGTGCTTCCGTGTCCTGGTGTTTCAAAACAAATCTGAAACACTTTTTATATTTTTCTTACACAGCAGGTTTACAGCTTCTTTATCCAAAGCACAGAGACACAGAAAATTCAAATCCTCATTTCTTCCCAAACCAGTTACGTGGATCCGCCCGGTCTATCACCCTTTCCAGCACATTTTTTGGAGGATGTTCTTCTTCGTAGTAACTGCCATAACCGTAACCGTACCCATATCCGTAGCGGCCATATCCATAATAGCCATAGCCTGGTTTCAGCTTCACATCATTAATGATAATGGAAACCGACGGCAATTTATTACCTTGGTAAAACTCATCTATCAGGGTTACTTGTTTTTTGAACGTATGCCCCTGGCGCACCAGGTACAGGGTGCAGTTGGAAAATTTTCCGAGTGTCTGCGCATCGCTTACCATACCCACAGGGGCGGTGTCAATGATCACCACATCAAACTGTTCTTTCATCAAGGTGAACAGTTCTTCCACTTTTGAGTCCAGGAGCAGTTCTGAAGGGTTAGGCGGAACGGGACCGCAGCCCAGCACATAGAGGTTTTCCTGGTCGGGTACAGGTTTAATGAGTTCGGGCAACCCTGATTTTCCTATCAGGTAATTAGTGATGCCCGGGCCTTTGGGCATACCGAGGCCTGAAAGCACTTTGGGTTTGCGGATATCAAACTCAAGGATTATTGTTTTCTTACCTGCCAGCGCCATTACCGATCCTACATTGATGCTGACAAATGATTTGCCTTCGCCGCTGAATGAAGATGTTACAAGGATAGTGGCTTTATCCGATTTGCCGATTATATATTGAAGGTTTGACCGTATTATACGGAACTGCTCGGCCACCATGCTTCGGGTGGTTTTGTTTACCACCAGCGCTTTGTTGGAGAAGGAGTGGCCTACTTCTCCCAGAATAGGCGCCGTAGTTATTTTCTCCACATCAAACCGGGTGCTTACTTTATCATTCAGTACTTCGCCTGCAAAAACAAACAGGGCAGGGACCGCCAGGCCGATCAGGATGGCCATGATCTGAATGGAACGGCGCTTTGGTTTTATAGGCGAGCCGGGGATATATGCCCTTTCCACAATTTGTGAGTTCTCAATAGTGGCGGCCCTTGATAATGCTGTTTCCTCTCTTTTCTTCAACAATAAATTATATAAGTCAAGTTTATTGTCAACATCTCTTTTCTTTTTAAAGTAGCCCCTTGTCTTATAGGGCATATTTTGCAACTGATCCTCGGCCTTACCGCTGTTCTCCCTCAGTTTACTGATGGTTTTCAGGTATGACCGTTTGATATTATCAAGGTTTTCCAGCAGGTTCACTCTCAGCTTTTCCACCTGTTCAGTCATTTCCACAATTACAGGGTTGGCCGGGGGGATGTAGCCATTCAGTAAGCTTTGCCTTTGAACTTGCAAATTATTATAACTGTTTACCAGTCCGTTCAGGGTGGCGTCATTCAGCCCAAGGGAGGAGGGCACCAGTACGGGACTGTACACATTCTTTTTATCCCGCAGGTATGCTTCAATAAAATCTGCAGTGTTCAGTTGCAGTTGCTGTTCATTGATGGCCTTGTCTGCCCCGCTGATATTTCCAAAATAATTTTCTGATTGTTTTTCGATATCAATAATATTGTTTTGTTCCAGATACTGAATCATTCTGTCCTGCACACTGTCCAGCTCCTTTCCAAGAAATGTGAGGCGGGTTTCGATGAACTTCAGCGAAGAGTCGGCTGTTCTCATTTTTAACTCACGGGTATATCCGCCATAATCATCCATCAGCTGGTTGATGACATCGGCAGCCAGCACGGGGTTTGAGTTTTGCATGCTGATGTTAAGGATTCCTGTTCCCGCGGATTTGGGGGCCACCTGAATGCTGCCTGCGAATGCTGCAGCTGCCGAAGCAAGGGGCTGGTAAATTACGCTGTAATCCCCCGATTTGATAGAAAGCGGACCGCCTTGTAAAATAAATTCTCCGAAGGCATTTTCAAATCTTTCATTGAATTTGAAATGTTTTTCTTCCTTATTTACCCGAAATGTATTGTTGCTTGTAAGTTTAATTTTTAGGGTGAAAGCTCTTGATGAGTCATTGATCCGCAATGCCTGTAGATAAAAAGGAGCGCCTTTATAGATATTTACCTTCTTGATCTTTCCATGAACGAAATAACTGAGCTGCAGGTTTCTTTTCTGCACCACTCTTGCCATCAGCCCTTTCGATTTCAGGACTTCTATTTCGCTTTGTATGTTTTGTGATTTGCCGCCGCCAAAAATATCATCGAGTTTGTCATTTTTTCCGCCCTGCTGATCTGTTTTAATAACGAGGGTGGCCGAAGTGCTGTAAATGGGCGTGGCATACCGAAGGTAAGCATAGGCGCCAAACAGGGCCACCGCCACGGATAATACGAACCAGGGCAGAAAGCGGATATACTTGTAGAAGAGGTCCCTGAGGCTCAGGCTCCAAAGCTCACTTTTGTGGAGGTTGGGGTTGCCGTTGTTATTACTATTACTAAAAGGCTCTTGCATTGTCAGCCAAAGGGGTTTTTCGGTACTTTAGTTCTTGATAAAGATATTGGCAAGGGTGGCTGCCACCGTTACCAGCGTAAAGGCAAAAGATATTTTTTGAATTATTCTGGCCTGCTCGGCATCTTTATATTTCTGGTTGGTTGCTTCCACCACAATCACATCATTTTGTAACAGGTTATAATACGGCGATTCAAAAATCTCTTTTGATGAAAGGTCAATATATCCCGTTTCTCTCCGGCCGTTTTGCTCCCGCACCACTTTTACATTTGTTTTCTTGCCAAAATCATCTATACCCCCCGCAAGCCCTATTGCCTCCAGGATGGTCAGCTTCTCACCGGCCACCGTTATGGGGCCCTGCCTGCCTACCTGCCCCAGCACAATTACTTTAAAATTCTGGATACGGATGACCACAGTGGGGTTTGTCAGTAACTCTACCGGAACGGTCAGTCTTTTTTTTATTTCGGATTCCAGTTCCTGTTTAGTGAGCCCTTCTGCATGAATAACACCCAGCCGGTGATGGATAATATTGCCATTATTATCAACAAGATAACCTGCGGTTGTTGTTCCTCCCGCAGCGGGCTGGTTATAAATAGCATCGGACTGCTCGGGTTTTGTGCTAAGGCTGAATATCTGGATAGACAGAAGATCATTTTTCTGGATCTTTAAATCAGGCGTTTTCACTTCACCTTTACCCGTAGTGTCGTTCACATGCTGAAGGTAATTGACCATTTTTTGCTGTGGCTTGCAGGAGAAAAAATATACGGGAAGGACAAGCAAAAAAAACAGACGGGTGAATTTCATTGATACGTCTTTATACAGTAATGGTTTTACAACCGGGATCCGGCAGCTACAGGATCAGGATTGGTTTTTAAAAGGCTGCGCCGAAGTTAATTTACTTCTGTCAATATATGCTATTAAAATATACCCAAGACTGTCAATGGCCACCTTCACCATTTTGTGCCGCAGGGCCAGTACCTGCCCCTCATGGTCCATCAGTGTGCCGTTGATGATGCGGACCCGCTGATTTACTTCCAGGTTCACGGGCCGTGCTTCCACATGATCATACTCATCCAAAAACCTTTTGATGGCAATTATTTCCCTTTCCTTTATCACCGCCGGCTTGCTGTTCCAGTACACAAAATTGATAGCGCCGTTAGTCATCCGTACAGTGGTTCGTTCATCATCGCTAACTTTCACAAACACATATGATTTGAACAGCGGCTCTTCCACTGTCTTCATCCGGTCGCTCCACTTTCTGCGCACTTTATTCAGCGGGCAATAGCTTTCCACCCCTTTCTCTGCCAGGAGCTGGTTTACTTTTTTCTCCCATCTTGGCCGGGTATATACGGCCAGCCATTTACGTGTAATAGTTGGATTCTTCATTGCAAAGCTTCGCCACCTCAGCCACATTTCTATTTCTACATGGCTGATTACGAAGCAAATAATTTATCAACAGCAATTTTACTTGTGCTAAATTTCTGTTTGGGTGCAAATATAAGGGAAGAATGGGAGTGGAAGAAAGATAAAATTCGCTAATTATGAATGAATTATTCCCATCAGTTGATAATTATTTGACAGGGAAAATACGATTGCTGCTTAACTTGTAAGTTTCGCCGGTTTCAGGGCAAATGGCAATAGATTTTTCTCCAAAACTGAGTTTGATGCCTGCCCTGCTTACCCAATCAGCCTGCCGGGCCGGGCTTCCAAATACAAGGGCATAATCAGGAATATTTTTGGTGACAACAGTCCCGGCGCCAATCATGGCAAAGCAGCCAATTTCCACCCCGCCCAGGATGGTGGCATTGGCCCCGATACTGGCGCCATTCCTTACCACGGTTTTTTTAAATTCGTTTTTCCTTTCTATAAAGCTGCGGGGGTTGATGACGTTGGTAAATACTACTGATGGGCCAATGAAGGCATCATCTTCTATCACCACTCCATTGTAAACGGATACATTGTTCTGAATCTTTACTCCGTTTCCTACCACCGCATTATTATCAATAAATACATTCTGGCCGATATTACAATTTTTCCCTACCCGGCTTTGCGGCATCAGGTGGCAAAAATGCCAGATGCGGGTGCCGGCGCCAATGACAGCGCCTTCGTCGATGACGGCGGTGGGGTGTATGAAAATGTTTTTTTCGGGCATTGTGGCAAAATACTTCTTTTTCATTTAAGTCGCCAAACCTGCCTGTATCAGGTTTTATTTGGTCTACCACGAGCAGGTCTTAAACCTTCTCTGTTCTCAACCAGGACCTTGAAAGTGGGTTTAGATATCCTAAACGGTAAGTAGCCCAAATAAATACCGGATACTTAGATCAGAATCTTGAAACACCAAGACACATAGACGCTAAGCCACGAAGTTTTATATAAAAAATTTATCCTCCGTGTCCCTGTGCCTCGGTGCCTTTGTGTATCAAAATAATCCTGACATATAATGCTTAGATTAATTGATGGAGAGCAGTGATATAAGATCCTTCTAAATTCTTACTTTTATTAATCAACTTTTAACTTGAACCAACGCTTCTACTCCCTTGATGTTTTCCGTGGCGCTACCGTATGCCTGATGATACTGGTGAACAACCCCGGCACCTGGAGCCACATTTACAACCCTCTTGAACATGCCCCCTGGCACGGGCTGACGCCAACCGATTTGGTATTCCCTTTCTTTTTGTTTGCTGTAGGCAATGCTATGGCTTTTGTAATACCAAAATTAGAAACCGGTGGTGATGCGGTTTTCTGGAGGAAAGTGATCAAACGCAGCCTGCTGATTTTTGCCATTGGCCTGTTCCTTGCCTGGTGGCCTTTCTTTAAATGGTCGGGAAATGAACTGGTATTTAAGCCGTGGGCATATACTGATGAGAAAGGGAATCCGCAGGGTGTACGCATCCTGGGGGTATTGCCGAGAATTGCCATCTGTTATTTTTTTGCTGCTGTTATAGTTTACTACCTGAAGCCCCGTAAAGCATTTTATGTGGGAATGCTGCTACTGCTTTTATACTGGGTACTTTGTTTTTTGCTGGGCGATAAGACTGATCCCTACAGCATGCAAGGATGGTTTGGAATCAAAATAGATAAAACAGCTCTTGGCGCAGCGCATATGTATAAGGGGGAAGGAATGCTCTTTGATCCGGAAGGGCTGATGAGTACCTTACCTGCCATCGTTCAGGTGATATTTGGCTATATGGTGGGTGACTACATTTTAAAGAAGGGAAAGACCTATGAAATGGTAACGGGTCTCTTTGTGGCTGGCGTGGGATTATTGCTGGCGGGGTTCTGTTGGGATATGGTGTTTCCTATCAATAAAAAAATATGGACCAGCTCCTATGTTGTTTATACCACCGGTCTTGCCATGATAACCATTGCTACCATGATTTATATGATTGAGTTCAAAAACATTAAAGGCGGGCTGGCAAAATTTTTTGATGTATTTGGGAAGAATGCCCTGTTTGTTTTTGCACTCAGTTCCTTTTTACCAAAAGGGCTTTCACTTATCCGGCTGGGCGACGGGGTAAACCCCTGGAACTGGTTGTACAAAAAAGTGCTGATTCATACCCCGGGGGCCAAAGAAAACGGTTCGCTGCTTTATGCTATTTGTGTGATCCTATTTATGTGGGCTATTTGCTGGTGGATGGATAAGAAGAGGATTTATGTGAAGGTGTGACTAAAACAACCTCCCCTGTCCGCCCGGCACCTGAAACTTAGTTCTGTCCAAACTCCATTCTTCTGCATTCATTCCATAGAGCTTACCATATTTCTTATACTGCTGCGCCACCATCTGTGCAATGCTTCCTTCGCCCCGCATCCGCACCCCCCAGCGGGAGTCGTTTACTTTTCCATCATGGCTTTGCTCCACCAGGTGCCATACCTTATCCGCCCGGTCAGGAAAATTTTTATACAGCCAGTCATGAAATAAAAACTTGATAGCGCCATTTAATCTGATGAAAGTATAGGCAGTGAAGGTGGCGCCGTTATCTCTCGCCGCTTTCATGATGCGCTGCATTTCATGCTCATTCAGTCCCGGTATCATCGGCCCCATCATTATGCCCATACGAACGCCGACGCTGCTGAGTTCGTTTATCACTTTCAGTTTTTGTTTTGCCGTTGTGGTTCTGGGCTCCATCACCCTTCGCAGGTCTTCATTAAAAGATGTGATAGATACCATCGCTGAAACAATTTTCTTTTTTCCCATTTCCTGCAATACATCTTTGTCTTTGAGTATCCATGAGTTTTTGGTAAGAATACCCACCGGCTGGTTAAATTCATTGCACACTTCCAGCAGGCCTCTTGTTAAACGATATTGCTGTTCGGCCGGCTGATAGCAATCCGTGTTTCCGCTGAGCATAATGGGAGTGGCATCCCAACTTTTTTTTTGCAGGAATTTTCGCAGCAGTTGCGGGGCATTTTTCTTTACAATGATCTTTCTCTCAAAATCAAGCCCGGCGCTGTAGCCCCAGTACTCATGTACGTTGCGGGCATAACAATAAATGCAACCATGTTCGCAACCGGCGTAGGGGTTCATGCTGTACATCATCCCCACGTCGGGACTTTCCACTTTGTTCACAATGGTTTTGCTTTCCTGCTCCATATAAATAGTAGGTGCGTTTGTTTCTTCCCAGTCGTCTATGCCCTCTGCATGTTCTTTTGTTATTTCATTTTTTAAAAAACGGTTTTTTGTATTAAACTGTGCTCCGCGGCCGGCGAGGTAAGGTTTGTCATCTTCCTTCATTTTCACCTGCACTTTGAAATGGTCTTGTTTTAATGGTTCTGACATATTATTGGTTTTAGTTTATATATCCGTTCGCTTAAGCATGGGGTACAAATTAAAAAGGAGAATAAAGAGTTGCCCCTTCAAAATCACTCGCTCAAATCCTAACTCATTATTCTCCTTACCCACAATACCTGTCCTTCACAATTGTTTTGGAACACGGAGACACCAAGGCACAGAGACACGGAGATAATAATAATACTTAGCGTCTTTGTGCTTCCGTGTCTTCGTGTTTCAGAATTTTTTTTTACAGTTGCCCCTTCAAAATCACTCACTCAAATTCTAACTCATTATTCTCCTTACCCACAATACCTGTCCTTCACAATCGTTTTGGAACACGGAGACACCAAGGCACAGAGACACGGAGATAATAATAATACTTAGCGTCTTTGTGCTTCCGTGTCTTCGTGTTTCAGAATTTTTTATACAGTTGCCCCTTCAAAATCACTCACTCAAATTCTAACTCATTATTCGCCTTACCCACATTACCCACTCCACATTATTGTTTTGAAACACAAAGGCGCTAAGACACCAAGGCACGGGGAAATACATTATCTTTCTAAATCTTCTTTGTGTCTCTGTGCCTCCGTGTCTTTGTGTTCCAATCGCTTTATATCACCATTCTTTTAATTCCTTCCTTCATTAAAGGCACATTAAAATTTAAAATAAACCCCAATCTTTTATTACTAAGCTTCAAATAGCTAAGCACCTGAGCGTCCCAAACCGGGTGATAGTACTCCTGCGCTTTCAATTCTACTATTACTAAATTATCAACCAGTATATCTATCCGAAGCCCCTCATCAATGATCAGCTTATCATATTTAAGCTTGATTATTTTTTGCTTTTCAAAAGAAATACCCCTTTTTTCCAGTTCATAGCAAAAACATCTTTCATAAACACTTTCCAGCAAGCCGGGCCCAAAGACTTTATGAATAGTAATGGCTATATCCACAATTTGCGAAGCCAGCCAGTTCTCTCTTTCTGTTAACGGTTTATGCATATGCTTGTATTTAAAATTAACCAAACAACTCTCCCTGCTTTGTCACCACCGGCAGGTTTTGAAACTGAAACTCAGCTGCTGCATTATACTTCATCAGATGCCCTCCAGGTGATTCAACAGCCAGTCTCCTGAACAGCGTCATCCCATTGGCAATAAACCTTCCGGTAAAATGTTTATTACTGTACTCCAGCCAGCCTTTCTCATATTGCCAGGGTTTCAGCTTCCGGGCAATGGTTATATGCGGTTCCATGATGAAATGCGGCTTGTTATCATCATTCAGCTTCATCAGCCGCTGGGTTTCGGTTCTTATTTTTTTAACCAGTTTTTGTACCGGCAATTTGCTGGTTACACTTATATATATAGTGTGCGAAGGAAAACTGCCAAAATCTTTTAATTCCACTTTGAAAGGGGGAAAGCCCATCGCCACCAGTCGCAGGCGGTTTACCACCCGCTCTTCCATCATTTCATATTGCAAAAAATTTACCAGCGGGATGTAGGGCTTACCCCGGCGGGCATGATCAGATTTATACTCCCCTGCAAAATTTTCCTTCACTTTCATAATTCGGTTCCGCAACTCCCCGGGCAGGCTTAGCGCCAGCAGGTATTCATATATCCTGTAGCCGGGAATGGTAACCGTTGTCACTTCCTGCAATTGCATACGCACCGGTTTTAAAAAATCTGTTTACAAATTTGTTTAGCATAAAAATACTAATTATTTTAGCTTTTCAAAAAATTATTTTTATGGGCCGGGCTGTAGTACTACTATGGTTTTTGGTTGCGTCGCACACTGGTACTGCAGTAATGCTATTCAGCTTTTGTTTCCCGCAGCGATTGCGCCGCAGCGTTCGTTGCTCTTTTGCATACGTTGCGGGAAATTGTTGAGCAGAGAACAGAACCCTGAAGTGTGCGACGCAAGGGACGATGCCCAAAGAACCGAAGCTGACAAACAAAAAATTAAATATATGGAGGGGGAAGAATTTTACGGGGCGGCCTATAGGGGCTCAAAAAATTTCACACAAAAAGAAGTAAAGACCGCCAATGCCACGGGGTTTGGCGCTGCGGCAGATGATTATGCGGAGCGGGGTATTGACCTGAATGAACAACTGATCCGTAATAAACCGGCCACCTTCTTTTTTAAAATGAAAGGTGATGCGATGAAAGAAGCCGGAATCTTTGATGGCGACACGCTGATAGTTGACCGTTCGCTGAAACTGGTAAACGGAAAAGTGATTGTGGCCATACTGAACGGGGAGTTGCTGGTGCGGCGGTTTCACAAAAATTTTTCTTCCGCTTTTTTGATTGCGGAAAATGAACGCTATAAAAACATCAACCTGGCGGAGTTCACTAACTTTTCTGTGTGGGGAATAGTAACCTATACCATTCACCCGGTATGAAATAAAATTCCGTCAGGCCATTTTGAATAAATATGCCTGATGAAAGCAATCGTTGACTGTAACAGTTTTTATTGTTCCTGCGAAAGGTTGTACCGGCCGGACCTGGCAGAAAAACCTGTTGTTGTATTGAGCAATAACGATGGCTGCATTATTTCCCGGACGGATGAAGCCAAAAAACTCGGCGTGGGCATGGCGGCGCCTTATTACCAGAACCGGGAAATCATTGAAAAAAACGAGGTGGCTGTTTTTTCCAGCAACTATAATTTATACGGCGACTTAAGCGGGAGGGTAATGGATACGCTGCGCTTTTTAGCAGGCGAACAAAACGTAGAAGTGTATTCGGTGGATGAATCGTTCCTGGATGTAAGCATGATACCGGTTGAAAATTTGTTTGCTGCTGCAAAACATATAAAAGAAACCGTGGAGCAATGGACGGGCATCAAAGCATCGGTGGGTGTGGCGCCGGGCAAATTGCTTTCCAAGGTAGCGAACAGGCTTTCTAAAAAAGATAAAGAAGGTACGCAAGGCGTGATGGTGCTTGACACTGAGGAAAAGATAAAAGAGGCATTGTTAAAAACCGATATTGATGATCTGTGGGGCGTAGGCCGGCAATATGCAGCGAAACTCCACTCACTTGGTATTGACAACGGATGGCAGCTGAAACAGATGCCGGAAGAGTGGGCCCGGAAAAACCTCGGCGGTGTGGTGGGTGTGCGGTTAATAAAAGAACTGAATGGCATTGCCTGTATACCCATGAAAGACCCGCTGGAAGTAAAGAAGATGATTGCCACCACCCGCATGTTCGGCAAACCCGTTTTTGAACTTAATGATATTAAAGAAGCGGTGGCCACGTATGCTTCAAGGGCTGCAGAGAAACTGCGCCGCCAGTATTGTGCAGCCAAAATGATCCAGGTGTTTGTGGTAACCAATGGCAACCGGAATGCGAAGTACGAATACAACCCGCAATCAAGATACCAGTATGCCACGTTTGCAAAAGCCACCGCCGACACTTCAGAGCTTATCCGCTCTGCATTGCCCCTGGCAGAAAAATTATACCAGCCGGGGTTAAAATACCTGAAAGCCGGCGTTATCCTGGGCGGCCTTGTACCGGATAATTCCATACAGGCGAATATTTTTTTGAGTGAAAGCGGAAACAGAAAAAAATTCCTGATGGAAGCAGTGGATAATATCAATTTCAGCCAGCGGGATGACATAGTGAAATATGTTGCCAGCGGAATGGCCCGTAACTGGAAAATGCGGCAGGAAATGCGCAGCAGGCGGTTTACCACCCGGTGGGACGAACTATATGAAATAAGCTGATGCACAACCCCTATACTATATTAACAACTGAACTATTATCGGCCATGCTGAAACAGCCGATGTATTTTGTGCGCCAGCATTATCCAAGGGGAAATTTTATTTATGAGGAAAAAACGGTTTCGCTCTTACTCACCCATTATATCTATAATGATACAGACAAAGAAAGAGCTGACCGGCACATGCGGTTGTTGCTAAAAGACCCCTACCGGTTTTTATACGATAGCAGGAAGGAAGAACATCTGGAAAAATTAAAACGGGCGGCCCTGCAGCCGGCCGGTTACAGGGTGTATATAAACTTATTGCCGAAAAAATGGAAAGCCCCCGATGCCATGAAACTAAAAATCGGCAGTTATGTAAGGGAAAAACTTTCCTGGTGGAGTTATTCACCAAAGGATAAACTGAATGTAACGCTGAAAGAACGCTACGGGGAGTTATTCATCGCCCTGTTATGGAAAGGCCGGCAAACTGAAGTACTTTTGGAAGACATTGAAAACTTCAGCGTATGTGCTACGATATGAGCTTTTTCTGCAACATTAAACTCATCTCCGATTATTTACATATCAGCCCCCCGGATACGATTGAATTTGAGCCTACCTATCATAAAGTGGCGCAGTCATTTGCCCCTTGGCCGGTGGTAATAAAAGAAGACGGTCAGTATAAAATAAAATTATTTGAGTGGGGAGTGATTGCTGATTATATGAATACACCGGAAAAAATAAAAGAATACCGGACCAGCATGGCCAATGCAAGAAGCGAAAAGATATTAGATGATAAACGTTCCGTATGGCGCCGCATCCGGAATCAACGATGCCTGGTATTTACCACCGGTTTTTTTGAACACCGGGATATTGGCGGAAAAAAGAAACTACCTTATTTCATAAAAGTAAAAGAGGAAGAGATTTTTTGTTTTGCCGGTTTGTACAATTACTCCCCCATCCCAGATGAAGAAACGGGTGAGGCCACTGGTACATTTACCATCATAACGAGACCGGGCAATCCCCTGATGAATAAGATACATAACGCAGGCCCCAACAGCCACAGAATGCCTTTGATTGTAACAAAAGAACTTTCCCTGAAATGGCTAAATGAAAATCTGACCGATGCGGAGATTACTGAAATCCTTCAATTTGAGTTTCCGGAAAAATATCTCGGAACCTGGCCGGTCCATACGATCAGAACAAAAAAAGAAGACAACGAAGAAGTGATTGCCCCGCTGGATGAAACGTTATATCCTCCGCTCTGATTGAAAAAAAGTACCTTTTCAGAAAAAACTTATGCGGTTAATATTATGGTTGCTGTTTTTTTCCCCTTCTTGTTTGCCGGCACAAAACAGGCCCAATATAATTTTCATTATGAGTGATGACCATGATGCAGATGCCATCAGCGCCTATAATAAAGCATTTATACACACGCCAAATATTGACCGGATTGCAAGGGAAGGAATGCTGTTCTCCAGAAATTTTGTGGCTAATTCCATTTGCGGACCGGTCCGGGCCACCCTATTAACCGGCCAGCATTCACACAAAAACGGAGTAAAAAATAACCGTACCCGGTTTGATTCTTCTAAGATGACCATGCCAAAACTCTTTCAACAGCATGGATACCAGACAGCGCTTGTTGGAAAATGGCACCTGCACTCTTACCCTGCTGGTTTTGACTATTGGAAAATACTGCCCGGCCAGGGATTTTATTTTACACCCAGGTTTATTTCAATGAATGGAGATACCACCGCCTACCCTGGATATGCTACAGATATAATAACTGAAGAGGCCATAAAATGGCTAAACAGCCGTGATCCCGGAAAACCATTTGTTCTTCATATTCATCACAAAGCGCCTCATCGTTATTTTTTTGCTCCGCTGAAATTCATTGAACAATATAATCATAAAACTTTCCCGGAACCTCCTACTTTATATAATGACACTGCAGGAAGGGGTACCGCCTGGAGAAAGCAAACCATGCGGATCCTGAATGATATGAAACTTTGCAGCGACCTGAAGGTAGATCCGGAGTTTTTACAGGAAATTCCACATCTGAAACCTGATTCGTCAGACATTGCATATTATCACTCCATATTCAACCGGATACCAGAGCCAGAGAGAAGTATGATTAAAAAAATGTATGCTGAAAGAGGCGTACTGCTGCAGCAAAAAAAACCAGCGGGTAAGGAGTTGCTCCGCTATAAATACCAGTGGTATATGCGAGATTATCTGGCCTGTGTAGCTTCCATAGATAAAAATATTGGGATGATACTAGACTACCTTGATAAAAACAACCTTACCAATAATACACTCCTTATTTACACAAGCGACCAGGGGATGTACCTGGGAGAAAACGGCTGGTTCGACAAACGATTTATGTATGATGTGTCCATGCAGGCTCCATTGCTTATGCGCTGGCCGGGTAAAATTAATCCTGGTGTAGTTAACAACAGGATGACACAGGATATTGACTATGCCCCTACCATGCTGGATGCGGCGGGTATCAACCCCCCCGTGTTTATGCAGGGCATCGGTCTTGTGGCCAATATCACTGGAAAACAAAGGAAACTACTGAGGCAGTATTTATACTATCATTTTTATGAATATGGTGCAGACCATACGGTGTTGCCGCACCTGGGTATTCGTGGCGAAAAATATAAACTGATTTATTTCTATACCGTAAATGAATGGGAGTTGTATGATTTAAAGAATGATCCGCAGGAGCAAAAAAACCTTATCCATTCATTGAACCACCAAAAGGTAGTGAAACGATTGAAAAAGGAATTACTGAAAATCCGGAATTACTATGATGACCATGAACCGGCGGGAGAGCTGCAATAATTACTGATATTTTTTAACTAGGCTGGAAATGATTTTTTGATCCGCTTCATTCAGCACCCGGGTAGTATCTTGCGGTACAAAATGTATTTTGTAGGAAAGAATGGCAGACGCCGGTTTTGAAATATTGTAGCCTATCAATTGCAAGCCCTGCAATGCATTGAAATTTTCGGGTACCTGTACACCTGTGGTATCATACCAAAACCCGAAGTCATTATCCGCCAAAGTTTTCCAGGAGAAGAAACGGCTGGGATCTACTTTTCGGCCGGGAGCCCAGTCTAGGTGGCCAATAAAATTAGGCTGAGGTATATTAAACGTACGTTTCAACCGGCCCAGCAAAAGCAGCAGGCTGTTCATTTGTTTATCCGAAAATGGTTCATTCCCGTTGTTATCAATTTCAATACCTATGCTGCAACTGTTCATATCCGTTAATTTTCCCCATTTTCCGGCGCCTGCATGATGCCCACGCAACAGGTCATTCAGCATATGATACACGGTTCCATCCCTGCAAATAACGTAATGTGAGCTTACCTGTGTTCTGGAAAGCGTAAAAGTGCGAAGTGTTTGTTCGCAACTGTTCTGTGCGGTATGATGTATGATGACATAACTGGGATGGCGCAAGGAAAAATTGGTGGTTCCAACCCATTCGGGTGCATAAGGCAGGCCCGAAGAATCATGAACCGGGTATTCGAGCAGCAGTTTTGCGTATGCCTTTATTTGCTTATTATATACTTTATTGGTTGCTGCATATTTTCCCTGTGTGCAGGCTGCAAAAAAAACAATCGTTGCAAAAACAAAAATTCTTTTAACTGGTAATGTCATGAAATCAAGTTAGTGCAGGAGAAAAAACTTTGATTATCATTCAAACTTACGATACAAAACGTAAATGATTTTCCTGACCTGTGCGTTCATGATCCTTGAATTATCAGCCATGAAATGTCGCTTAAAGGCTGCTACGGCTGCATCGGGGTTTGAAATATCATACCCGATAATTCTTAACCCCATCAGGTAATCAAAGTTATCGGGCACCTGCACACCGGTGGTATCATCCCACCAGAGCCCAAAACCCATTTGGCTAAAGGTTTGCCATGGAAAATTTGAGCTGGGGTCAACTTTTCTGCTTGGTGCTACATCAGCATGGCCAATAAAATTGGCATCCGGTATTTTATATGCCGCTTTCAGCCGCTCAAGTAAAATCGTCAGGCTGTTCAATTGTTCTCCGGTAAAAGGCTCGGATCCGTTATTAACCAGTTCGATGCCGATGCTGCTTGAGTTAAGGTCTGTATTGTTTCCCCATTTGCTTTCACCGGCATGATGAGATCGTAGCAGGTCATTGAGCATATGATGCACTGTTCCGTCTTTACAGATAACATAATGTGCACTGGCCTCCCTGCCGCCGGGTGTGGTAAATTCCTGCAGCGTTTCCCCGCAGCTGTTGTTTGCTGTATGATGAAGTATCACATAGTTGGGGCGACGCAGTCCCATATTCGGGGTGCCTATCCATTCAGCAGAATAGTTCAGGCCGGCTGAGTCAATAAGGGGATATCTGAAAAGCACTTTTGCAAGAGAATCTGTCATAGCGCTGTATAACTGGTTGGCCCTTCCATATTTTGCCAGCAATGAACCGATACCGGGGCTCAGCGAATTTTTCTCTTCAGCGGTTTCTGTTGAGTCTTTTCGGGGCAATACAGACCCTTTCAGCAATATGTCTTTTGTTTCGTAAGGAGTGGTTGCAGGCTGAGCCTCAGCATATAACATTATGCCGCAGCATATCCATCCAAAGGCAAAAGCCTTACATACTGTTTTAGCGGCTCCTGATTTCATCCTTAAAAATAAACTTTTTATTTTTTTCGAATGTTATTATAACGATAAAATCGTTTTGGAAGTTTGCCGCCGCTGCGGGTGCGGGGGTGATAAGACGGTGCTGTTCCCAGTTCTTTCGGCACTTCTGCTTTCTCCACTTCCTTACCCAGCAATTGTTCAATAGCCGCAAATTTGTTCTGCTCTTTTTCACCGATTAATGTAAATGCAGATCCGTCTCCATCGGCCCTTGCCGTACGGCCAATGCGGTGTACATAATCTTCCCCATCACCCGGCACATCATAATTTATTACTACATCTATCGTATCAATATCAATACCCCTGCTTAATATATCGGTAGCAATCAGCACCGGGATGCGGCTCGCAGTAAATGCTCCCAGCACATTCTCTCTTTCTGACTGTAACAGGTCGCTGTGAATTTCCGCCACATTCAATTTGCCATGTTTTAGCTCTCTTGTCAATTGCTTCACTGTTTGTTTGCGGCTGCAAAATACCAGGGCATTTTTGTACGGTGTTTTTTTAAGCAACAGTTTTATCAGCGGTAGTTTTTGCGGTTCATATACCACAAATGCTTTTTGTATAATTTTCTCCGGTGGTTTGGAAATAGCAATATTAATTTCCACCGGCTCTTGCAAAATCTTTTTAGCTAACTGTCTTATTTTTCCCGGCATGGTGGCCGAGAAGAGTAAATTTTGTCTTTTGACAGGAAGTGTTTTGATGATTTTATTAATATCATCCTGGAAACCCATGTCGAGCATCCGGTCTGCCTCATCCAGTACCAAAAACTGTAACCCCTTCAGGTTGACATAGCCCATGTTCAGGTGGGCAATCATGCGGCCCGGAGTGCACACTATAATATCGGCGCCGGCCTGTAATGCTTTTTTCTCCGCAACAAAATTCTGCGCATCGTTACCGCCGTAAATAGCAATTGAGCTCAGGTGAGTAAAGTAAGAAAGCCCCTCCACATGCTGGGATATCTGGATGGCCAGTTCCCTTGTCGGCACAATTACCAAGGCACCTACTTGCCCGTCCACATGATTTTTCAGCAGGTTATTCATTACCGGCAATAAAAAAGCGGCTGTTTTGCCGGTGCCGGTTTGTGCAGAGGCAATCACATCCCTGCCTGCCAGTATCGCGGGGATGACCTGCTCCTGTACCGGGGTGGCCGTTTCGTAGTTGGAAGCTTCAATGCCTTCGAGAAGGTTGGGATGAAAATTAAAGTCGGTAAAACGCAATTGTATCCTTTTTGAAAGATGCGAAGGTAGTTGAAAATGTATGGACTTTTATTTATTACATATTTCGCCTGTACTGCCCGCCCACTTCATACAAGGCATGAGTAATCTGACCAAGAGAGCAATACTTCACTGTTTCCATCAGCTCTTCAAACAGGTTACCGTTGTTGATGGCAACTGATTTCAGCCGTTTCAGCATTTCGGATGATTTGTCTTCATTTCTTTTCCAGAAAGTCTGCAGGTTTTGTATCTGCTGTTCCTTTTCTTCTGTGGTGCTGCGTATGACTTCGGTTGGTAATATGGTCGGGCTTCCTATTTTATTCAGAAAAGTGTTAACGCCTATCAACGGCAGCTCGCCGGAATGTTTCTGGTGTTCATAGTAAAGACTTTCTTCCTGTATCTTGTTCCGCTGGTACATTCTTTCCATAGCGCCGAGCACACCGCCTCTTTCGGTAATGCGGTCAAACTCCGTTAATACCGCTTCTTCTACCAGGTCGGTTAGTTCTTCAATCAAAAAAGAGCCCTGGTTGGGATTTTCATTTTTGGAAGTGCCCAGTTCCCGGTTAATGATCAGTTGGATCGCCATGGCCCTGCGTACACTTTCTTCTGTTGGTGTTGTTATTGCTTCATCATACGCATTGGTGTGAAGCGAATTGCAGTTATCGTAAATCGCATACAAGGCCTGTAAGGTAGTGCGGATATCGTTAAAGTCAATTTCCTGGGCATGTAAACTTCTGCCGGATGTCTGTATATGATATTTCAGCATCTGGCTGCGTTTGTTGGCTTTGTACTTATACTTCATCGCTTTGGCCCAGATACGTCTCGCCACTCTTCCTATCACACTGTACTCCGGGTCCATGCCATTGCTGAAGAAAAAAGAAAGGTTGGGTGCAAAGTCATCAATGTTCATGCCCCGGCTTAAATAATACTCAACGTAAGTGAACCCGTTTGACAAAGTGAATGCCAGCTGTGTAATCGGGTTAGCTCCTGCTTCTGCTATATGGTAACCGCTGATGGAAACAGAATAAAAATTGCGGACTTTGTTTTCAATAAAGTATTCCTGTACATCACCCATCAGCTTTAAGGCAAACTCGGTGGAGAAAATACAGGTGTTTTGCGCCTGGTCTTCTTTTAAAATATCGGCCTGCACGGTTCCTCTTACCTGCGTTAATGCTTCTGCTTTTATTCTCTCATATACTTCTTTGGGCAATACATCAGCGCCGGATAAACCGAGGAGGCGAAGACCAAGGCCGTTATTGCCGGGAGGTAAGGCCCCCCTGCCTCCCGAAGGGGGGGTCTCAGAGCCCGAAGGGCCGGGGAGGTCTTTTGGGTGAATAGCTTTACCATCTATTCCGATATATCCTGGAAGTTCATCAATATTGTATTTTGCTTCGATGAGTCTGTTTACTTTATCCCACAGATCATTCTGCAGAATATATTTTTCACACTGCTGGTCAATGGCAGCATTCATAAAAAACGCCAGCAGCATGGGCGCAGGCCCGTTAATGGTCATGGATACAGAGGTCTTGGGGTCGCACAGATCAAACCCGCTGTAAAGCTTCTTTGCATCATCTACGGTGGCAATGCTAACCCCGCTGTTTCCCACCTTTCCATAAATATCGGGGCGTTGGCCGGGGTCTTCACCATAAAGTGTTACTGAATCAAATGCAGTTGACAACCGTTTGGCCGGCTGGTCCACACTCACATAATGAAACCGCTTGTTGGTTCTTTCCGGCCCGCCTTCACCGGCAAACATCCTGGTCGGGTCCTCACCTTCTCTTTTCAATGGAAATACTCCTGCCGTAAATGGAAAACTTCCTGGCACATTTTCCTGCGACTGCCATTTTAATATATCACCCCAGTCCTTGTATTTGGGCAGCACTACTTTGGGAATTCTTGTGCCACTCAAACTCTTTGTGGTCATAGACTGTTTAATCACATTATCCCTGACTGTGTACTCATAATATTCTTTCTGGTATCCGGCTATTTTCTTCGGCCAGTTTGTGATTAGTTTTTTGGCGACCGGGGTTAGTTGCTCTGTATAGAAATCAATTTGCTGCTTTAAAACCGTCTCAAAACCTTCAGGAGAGGAAGCCCTCCCCCGCCCCGAAAGGGGGTTCTTAGACTCCGCACTTTGAAGAGTCTCTAATGCACCGTGGAGTTGATATAGCTTACTTGCAATGGCTGCCTGCTCTTTTACCAACTGGTCATAGTTACGGTTGTTCTCACTTATCTCACTTAAATACCGAACCCGGTTGGCAGGAATCACTGCTTGTCCAACCTTAGCCGTTTCTGCAAAATGATATTCGCCAAAAGTGGTTTTTGTTTTTGCGTCAATTTTTTTGAGCACCAGTTCAAATAAATGATTCACTCCTTCATCATTGAACTTGCTGGCCATTGTACCGATAATAGGGAGGTCCTCATCTTTGGCAGTAAATAACTGGTGGTTTCTCCTGTACTGCTTTTTTACATCTGCCAAAGCATCCAGCGCCCCGGCTTTATCAAATTTGTTGATGCAGACCAAATCGGCAAAATCCAGCATGTTTATTTTTTCCAGTTGCGAAGCGGCGCCGTATTCCGGTGTCATCACATACATACTCACATCACAGTAATCAAGAATGCTTGCATCGCTTTGTCCCACACCGGCTGATTCGAGGATGATAAAATCAAAGCCGGCAGCTTTACATATATCAATGGCTTCCTGTACGGCGCTGCTAAGTGCTGTATTATCACCCCTTGTCGCCAGGCTTCTCATGTATGCTCTCGGATGATTGATTGAGTTCATCCGTATCCTGTCGCCCAATAATGCGCCGCCTGTTTTCTTTTTGGATGGATCAACAGAAATAACGGCGATAGTTTTATCAGTAAAGTTGTTAAGGAAGCGGCGGACGATTTCATCTGTCACACTACTTTTGCCTGCACCTCCTGTTCCTGTAATTCCGAGGACAGGTACACCCCGCCCCCCCGCCCCCAATGGAAAGCCTCCCTGCCCCCCAAGGGGGGTTCTGGCTTCCGAAAGTTCAATGAGTTCTTTTAATTGAGAAGAGTAATCTTTACCGGCTTCGGCCATGCTTATAACACTTGCAATACGACGTACATCTTTTACTTCATCCAATGGAAGTTTACCATTCCAAATAGGTTCTTCGGAAGCCCCCCTTGCGGGGGTTTGGAAGGCCGCTGTTCTTATCACATCTTCAATCATCCCTTCCAACCCCATTTTTCTTCCGTCATCCGGTGAATAAATTCTTGTGATACCATATTGATGCAACTCCTCAATCTCATCCGGTAGAATGGTTCCGCCGCCGCCGCCAAAAATTTTGATATGGCCGCAGCCATTTTCTTCCAGCAAGTCTTTCATGTATTTGAAAAACTCCACATGACCACCCTGGTAACTGGTGATGGCGATGCCCTGCACATCTTCTTCAATAGCTGTTTCTACAATCTCTTTTACAGAACGATTGTGACCGAGGTGGATAATCTCGGCGCCTTTGCTCTGCATGATGCGGCGCATGATATTGATAGCCGCATCGTGGCCGTCAAACAGGCTGGCCGCCGTAACAATACGAACCTTGTTGGAGAAAGAATAACTCATTCAAAAGGGTAATGTGCAAATTTAATCTAAAAACCTAATGCCTGTCCGACCGCCAGTTTGAGAAACAACTCATTATATAAGTCACCCGGGCGGGCCTGTTAGCCCTACCAACAGTCGGAATTGCAGCGGGTTAACTACATTTGCCGGATGCAGCATCTTGTGGAGTGCATTTCGGGCCTCTATAAAAAATGGTCGGGCAGCAGCACCCTGTCTGTTGATGTGCTTCCGCAAAGCGGCAGCGAAAGGAGATATTTCCGCATACACGGTAAGAATGGCTCAGTAATCGGAACTTACGGCGCCAACATAAAAGAAAACGAAACATTTATTTATTTTACTGAGCAGTTTGCTGCAAAAGGTCTTGCTGTTCCGGGGATTCTTGCTGTAAGTGAAGACAAGCTGTTTTACCTGCAGGAAGATTTAGGAAATCTATCCCTGCTCGACCAGCTGGAATCAAAAGGCCTCACAGATGAAGTGTATGGCCTTTTCAAAAAAAGCCTTGACACTTTAGCTCAACTACAGATAAAAGCTGATGATGGACTGGATTACAATACCCATTGCCTCACCAATACTGAATTTGGCAAACAGGCCATCATGGCGGACCTGTTGTATTTTAAATATTATTTCTTAGATGCGCTGCGCAAACCATACGATAAGCAAAAACTGATAGAAGACTTTGAAGCGCTGAGCAACTATCTTACCCACACTGAGTATAAATATTTTATGTTCCGGGATTTTCAGAGCCGGAACATCATGGTTAAAGCCTCCCCCGGCGGGGGAGGTTTGGAGGGGGCCTCTGTTCATTTTATAGATTACCAGGGTGGCATGAGAGGCGCTCCGCAGTATGACGCGGCTTCTATGCTCTGGCAGGCAAGGGCTAACCTCCCGGATGACTGGAAAGAAAAGTTACTGGACGATTATATGAACAGTTTTGAAAACATCATCGGGCAAACTATTGACAGAAATATCTTCCGCAGCCAGTATAACGGCTATGTACTGATAAGGCTCCTGCAGGTGTTAGGCGCTTATGGTTTCCGGGGCTTATTTGAACGAAAGGCACAGTTCCTGACAAGCATCCCGTTAGCATTAAGAAACCTGCGGGAGTTTTTCAATAACCAGAGTGTGGGTATGTCGGTCCCCGAATTCAGAAAAGTGCTGGATATGTGTGTGGCGGATGAAATCATTCAGCAGTTTACCCCCACACAGGCAACCGAACAAACTCCGCTGCTGGTAAAGATTTCCAGTTTTTCTTACCGCAATGGCGGCATTCCTGCTGATGAAACAGAAAACGGAGGAGGATTTGTGTTTGACTGCCGGGGCTTATTGAACCCCGGTAGAATTGACAGTATGAAAACACAAACCGGCCGGGATAAAGAAGTAAAAGACTTTTTGGAACAGCAAACCAAAATGCCGGAGTTCCTGAACAGTATATTTGATATTGTTGATACCACTGTGGAGGAATATATCAAACGGGGATTTGAAAGCCTGATGGTGAGTTTTGGCTGCACCGGCGGCCAGCACCGTAGTGTATATGCGGCAGATGAATTGGCCAGGCATTTACGGAATAAATTCAAAGTAAAGATTGAACTGAAACATATTGTTCAGGAAGAAAAGAACTGGCAGAATTCACCCCTGGCCCCTAAAGGGGAGCAATAAATGCTCCGTTTAAACTATCAACATGCAAGGAATGATATTTTCTGCAGGGTTAGGAACCAGGTTTAAACCATGGACAGACAAGCATCCAAAAGCATTGGCCATTGTCAATGGCAAATCGCTGCTGCAACGCAATATTGAATACCTGCAACAGTACAGCATTAAAGATGTAATCGTCAATGTTCATCATTTTGCTGACCAGATCGAAGAAGCTGTTTTAGTAAACAAAGGTTGGGGAAGCAATGTGATGATCAGCGATGAAAGAAATGAAGTGCTGGAAACCGGCGGTGGTTTACTGAATGCAAAAAATTTGTTTACCCCCGGCAAAAGATTTATTACCTGCAATGTTGATATACTAACTGACCTTGACATCAGCAAGCTGCTGGTTTTTCATACGGTAAGCAAAGCCCTGATTTCTTTTGCTGTTACCAGCCGCAAAACATCCCGCTATCTCCTGTTTGATGAAAACACCCGGCTCTGCGGATGGCGCAATACCAAAACGGGCAACGAGAACATCTCTGTTCCTAGAAAAAAGTTTATAGAAAAAGCCTACAGCTGCGTAGTTGTTTTTGAATACGATATTTTCCGGCTGATGGAAGAACGAGGATTTACAGGGAAATTCTCGCTGATTGATGTTTACCTGGAACTGGCTGCTGACCACCGCATCATGGGGTATGACCATAGCGGCGACCGGCTGGTGGATGTGGGCAAACCGGAATCGGTGGCCATTGCTGAATCATTGTTTCCCTGACGGCTAACAGGCAAGCATAAAATATTGCAAATACCCATTCAACGGTAGGGCATTTGCGCCGTTTTCAATTATCTTTCGGCATAAAATAACATGTACTATATGAAGAAACTAGTGTTGAGTATCGTATCTTTTTGCCTGCTCTTTGTTTCATCCGGGCAGAACCAGCAACTTTCCATCTACGATCACAAAGAAGCATTTAACCCGCAGTTTTATCCCTATCCCGGCAATGATTACCGCAGCGCCAGTGGGGAACCCGGCCCCAAATACTGGCAAAACAGGGCTGATTACAGGATCAACTGTACACTTGACACCGGTAAACACAGCGTAAGCGGCACTGTGGAAATCAATTATACCAACAACAGTTCCGACAATCTGAAATTTCTATGGCTGCAACTCGATCAGAACATCTATAAAAAAGATTCAAGAGGTTCCGCCACCACCACTGAAGCCGGCGGCCGTTGGGCCAATGCAAAATTTACCGATGGCTATACTATTAAATCTGTTTCAGGTGAAAGCGATGGAAAAACTTTTACTCCCAAATACACTGTTACCGATACCCGTATGCAGGCCTGGTTGCCCGAAGCGCTGAAAGCAGGCGGGGGCAAAACAAAATTGACGATACAGTTTGAATTCACCGTTCCTGAATACGGAACGGACAGGATGGGCCGCCAGAAATCAAAGAATGGATGGATCTATGAAATAGCACAGTGGTTTCCCCGGCTATGTGTTTATGATGATATACAAGGATGGAATACGATGCCGTATGTAGGTGCCGGAGAATTTTACTTAGAATACGGCGATATTGATTTCACTGTCACTGCTCCTGCTGATCTGATCATTGTTGGCTCCGGCGAATTGATGAACCCGCAGGAATGTTATACCGCCGAACAATTGAAAAGATGGGAAACCGCCAAAGCCAGTGATAAAACAGTTGCTATCCGCAGCGAAAAAGAAATAACAGATCCGGCTTCAAGGCCCAAACAGGCCAGCTGCACCTGGAAATTTAAAATCACCAATACAAGAGATGTGGCATGGGCGGCTTCCAAAGCATTTGTGCTGGATGCAGCAAAGATGAACCTGCCCAGTGGTAAAAAAAGCCTGGCCATCAGCGCTTACCCTGCTGAGAGCATTAAAAAGAACGGCTGGCAGCGCTCCACCGAATTTGTAAAAGCAAGTATTGAACATTACTCAAAAAAATGGTTTGAGTATCCCTATCCAGCCGCTACCAATGTGGCGGGTATTGTAGGTGGCATGGAATACCCCGGTATTGTTTTCTGCAGTTCGGCATCATCCGGTTCGGGGTTGTGGGGGGTAACGGATCATGAATTTGGCCATACCTGGTTCCCTATGATCGTTGGCAGCAATGAACGAAAATATGCCTGGATGGATGAAGGCTTCAATACATTCATCAATGATGGTTCTACGGAAGTGTTTAACAATGGTGAATTTAAGGAAAGCGGTTTCTTCAGCGATCCCAATTCACCCTTTATGGTGAAATACACATTTGGCGAGGAGATGGATGGACTTTATACTTTGCCTGAAGTGATACAGCAGGATAACCTGGGTATCGCCGCTTATATGAAACCGGCGCAGATGCTTACTGCTTTGCGGGACCTGGTGCTGGGCAATGAAAGGTTTGATGCCGCTTTCAGGGAATACATCAGCCGCTGGGCTTTTAAACACCCTACACCATGGGATTTCTTTCATACCATGGAGAATGTATCCGGTGAGGACCTTGGCTGGTTCTGGCGGGCATGGGCGCTGAACACCTGGAAACTTGACCAGGCGGTAAAAGCAGTAAAGTATGTGAAAGATGATACGGCCAAAGGAGCTGAGATATCCATTGAGAACCTGGAAAAAATGCCGATGCCGGTAACTGTGCTTGTGAAAGAAACCAATGGCAAAGAACATCGGCTAAACCTGCCCGTGGAAGTATGGCAGCGTGGCGCCGTGTGGACCTTTGATGTGCCCAGCAGCAGCGAGATAAAAGAAGTGATACTGGATCCTGATAAAAAACTCCCTGAATGGAACCGGGACAATAATACCTGGAAGAAGAAAGCGTTTTAACCCTCCCTGACGCAAGCGGTAAGTATTAATTTCTTGTTCAGTTGCTTTCCAGCCGAGTCTCCTGAAAGGGACCCGGTGTAACGCAATCAAAGCTGGTTTACCAGTTCAGTAAAAGAAAATTCTTCCAAAAGCATTCTTATTGGTTCCCCTTCGATCAAAGACCAGTTGACCAGCCTGATACAGTCATCGGCAAGACGGTTCTTTTATCATGCTCCATTTTTCATAAAATAAATGCCAACTTTTCATAAAATAAATACCAGCTTTTCATACCTTTATCCTATAAACCAGACGATGTCAAAGTCACCTATAGTACGGCGCAGCATGGCCCCGGCTGTTGGCAAAGCCCTCCGGCAATTCCCTATTGTAAGTATTACCGGGCCCCGGCAAAGCGGTAAAACCACTCTGGCACACCTGGCCGCCAGCGGATACACCTACTTAAATATGGAGCTGGAAGAACACAGCTATTTTGCCCGGAAAGACCCTGTGAGTTTTTTACAGCAATACGCTTATAAAGTTATACTGGACGAGGTGCAGGCTGTGCCATCATTATTCCCTTACCTGCAACAGCATACAGATAAGCTGGGTAAAAACGGGGCTTACCTGCTAAGCGGTTCTCAGAACTTTCAGTTGCTGGAATCAATAAGCCAGACCCTTGCCGGCAGGGTGGCCGTTTTTTCCCTGCTGCCATTAAGCATGGCAGAAATCTTTCCTTATCTGCGGTCTTCACAAAAAAACTGGAAACAACTTTGCCTGAAAGGGTTTTACCCACGTCTTTTCAGGGAAAAAATTAACCCGGGTATTTTTTTTAACTCGTATCTCAAAACGTATGTAGAGAAAGATGTCAGGCAGGTACTGAATATCCATAATGCAAGGGCTTTTACACAGTTCATTAAACTCTGTGCCATTAGGACAGGCACAGTCTTAAACACACAGGATATAGCCACAGCAACCGGAGTTGATAACAAAACAATTAACCGGTGGGTTGCGGTTTTGGAAGCAAGTTATATCCTTCACCTGCTGCCGCCCTACTATAACAATTTCGATAAACGCATCGTCAAAAAACCCAAGATATATTTCTATGATACCGGCCTGCTTTGTTCACTGCTTGGTATTTCCACTGAAACAGGGTTACAAAACCATAAAATGCTGGGCAGCATATTTGAAAATTTTATTATTAACGAAAAGCTGAAGCAGTATTATAACAAAGGGCTGTCGCCTGCCTTTTATTTCTGGCAGGACACTAATGGCCGTGAAGTGGACCTTTTAATTGAAGAAGATAAGCTGTTGGTCCATGAAATCAAAAGCAGCACTGTTGTGAAACCGGAGTTCTTTAAAAATATTAACCTGTTCTCATCTATCGCTAAAGACGCAGGGATAAAAACAAAAAAATACCTTATCAATACCGGGGATAAATCATATCAAATAAAAAATACCGGAGTGCAAAGCTGGCTGGGACTTAGTGAATAATATTTAGCATATTTAAAATAATCGGCCGAGATTCGCCTCCTCCAGCACCTCCCTCCCCTTCGCTGCCGACCATTTGATCAGCCGGATACAGCCGTCTGCGATCTCGATCCCTGTTATATCCCCGTCGCTGAAACAACAGCAGCCGCTGTTGAAATAAGTAGGTTTCATGGTCATATAATCAACCGATACGGCAGTAAAATCGCCTTCCCGTTTTTTTATTTCCGCTCTTGCTTCTTTTTCGGCTGTTTCATTTTTCTCCTGTAATACAAACTGCAGGTTTTTGTAGAGCCTTTCAAGGTGGGTAAGCGAAGCAAAGACCGGTTGGTGGGTATGGCCGGTTATCAACAAGGTGTTTTGCTGTTCAGCCGACCATTCATACATAATATGGTTGTGCAGGGTCTTCTTTTCCGCATTATAGGCCGGTGTGTTGGGATTGATGCGCAGGAAAGCCTGCAATGGAGCCCAAATCCTCGCTACAAAGAATTTGCTGAACCAGTTGCCATCGCTGCTGGCATCGCCCTGGTGGCCGTGGGTGAGGAAGATAGTGAGTTCGGGGTCATTAGTTCTGCGTTCGGTGCCCGGTGTATTGGCTCCCGACTCCAGACTCCCGACTAACGTCTTCAACACAACTCCTTCGTACACTTTCAATTTCTCCTCATAAATGTTCCTCAATTGCCACCAGGCAAAAGGGTCGTTGTCCCAGAACAGGTCATGATTGCCGAAGATTTTCAGGTAGCGGTTGTGCTGCAGAAATTTTTTCTCAGCTTCAAAAGTTGCTTTGTTCTTTTTCTTTACCTGCCAGAGATTATTTTCCCACAGTTCTTCACTGTCTCCAAGGTTGATGAAATAAAAAACTTCTTTGTAGTAGTAATCCAGTGCAGCGAGATAATTTGGTTCCGCCTGCTTAAAATCGTCAGCGCCATTGCGCCGCCCTTTGTGCTGGTCGGAGAAAATGATGTACCTGCCGGACTTGCATTCAAATGGTATCACTAAGCCCCTTTTACCCGGTTCTTCGTGTATGGAGGCAAACAATCTGGAAAGGGCTTTGAAAATTCTTTCCTTTTCAGGTTTGGATGAAAACTTAGCGGCAGCCCAAAGGATAGGCTTTAATAATATGATGCGGAGTAGTCGTCGCATAACGTTATTCTTTTACCGCAATCATGCTAATCTCAACATTCACAAATTTGGGAAGGGCAGATACCTGCACTGTTTCCCTGGCCGGAAAACCACTCTCAAAATATTTACCGTACACTTCATTGATGGCTCCGAACTGGTGCATATCAGTGAGGAAGATGGTCGTCTTCACCACATGGCTGAAATCCAGGCCGGCCTGCTGCAAAATATTTTTCAGGTTAAGCATTACCTGGTGGGTTTCCTGCTGTATGTCCTTATTCTTCAGCTCCCCGGTGGCAGAGTCAAGGCAGATCTGCCCCGAAATGAACAGGATATTGCCTGAAAGAACAGCCTGGTTGTATGGGCCGATTGGCGCCGGTGCATTTGACGTAGTGATGATGGTTTTACTCATAGTTTAAATTCAGTTCAACGAATTTAGCTTTTTCCTGTAAGTAATAATGGGGAAAAGGCCCGGAAGAAATTTTTCATGTCAGTTTATATGTTTTCTTTGCAAAAAATAGTATCGGATGAAGATAGCGGTGATCACAGACGAACAGTTAAAAGACGAAATTCTGGTACAGGGGCTTCAGGGTGATGTATCAATAGAATGGCTGGCAGACCCGCAGCCAGTTGAAGATGCTGTTGTTTATATTGACCTGCTTTTTATTCCTTCATCCGAAAGGATCAGTCAATTGAAAGCTTTACTACCTGCAACGATAATCGTAAATTCTGTCAGCCGCACATTGGAAGATCTTCCGGTTGAATTCATCCGAATCAACGGCTGGAAAAGTTTTTTGAAAAGCCCGGTGACCGAAGCCGTCTGCATTTACGACAACATAAAATACGAAGCTGAAAAAGCGCTGGCCGTTTTTGGTAAAAAAACGGAATGGACACCCGACATTCCGGGGTTTATTTCGGCAAGAGTGGTAAGCATGATCATTAACGAAGCATATTTTGCTTTGGAAGAACAAGTGAGCAGCAAAGAAGACATAGATACGGCGATGAAGCTGGGCACCAGCTATCCTTACGGCCCTTTTGAATGGGGTAAGATCATTGGTTTGTCCAATGTGCATGAGCTGCTGATGAGGATGTCCGGATCAAATCCCCGTTACACACCTGCAGCTTTGCTGCAAAAAGAAGCCATTGCCGGATGAGCCTTATACTGAACATTGATACTGCCCTTGAAACGGCTTCCGTCTGTCTCTCCAAAGAAGGCGAAGTATTGCAAGCCGCTATGAATGATAAACAAAACGATCATGCCACATGGCTACATCCCGCCATTCATGATCTGCTGCAGCAAATGGGATGCAGCCTGAAGGATGTGCGGGCGGTAGCTGTTAGCATCGGGCCGGGTTCTTACACCGGGCTGCGGGTGGGGCTGGCTGCAGCCAAAGGGTTTTGTTATGCAATAGGTATTCCCCTCATTACGGTAGGCACATTAGAGATACTGGCTCATGCCGTGCAAGAAGAGGCCATTGACCTCATCTGCCCGTTGATTGATGCCCGCCGCATGGAAGTATATGCGGCAGTATATGAAAAAACCCTTGTGGAAAAAACCCCTCCTTATACATGCCTGCTGGATGAAAACAGTTTCTTGCAGTTGCTTACTGCTCATCCGGTACTTTTTTGCGGTAATGGCAGCAAAAAACTGCAAACAATACTGTCACACCCCAATGCTTTTTTTTCAGCAACAGCCGCATCCCCGCTTTCCATTTCCCGATTATCCCAAAAAAAAATTGCTAAAAAAAATTTTGCTAACCTTGCTTATACAGAGCCCTTATATGTAAAGGAATTTTATGCCCCCGCCCGAAAGGAATGATATATTATCCCGTCTTATAAATGGTTAATAATTTACAAACAAGCGGATACAATTCCGGAAATTTTTTCAACCGAAGCAACATGAACAACTACGCTTTAATACTGAACTCCTTATCTGAAAACGGTGAGCCCCTGAAGGTAAACCTGCTGAATATTAAAAAAGCAGCCCTTGTGATTCGGGCCATCAATCATAAACTCCGGCAGCAGATGCTCAGGCAGATTGACGAGCATGGAAAAATCACCGTAACTGAACTGTATTTTAAACTCAGGCTGGAGCAGTCCGTGGCCTCGCAGCATCTGGCCATCCTCCGCAAAGCCGGGTTTGTAAGAACGGAAAGAAATGGCAAATTCATCTATTATTCCGTTAATACCAGCCGCCTGGAAGAAGTGGATCAGATAGTGGAGAGCCTTCTGGCCTGATTTACAATTTAGGTAATAAATAACCCGTCCAGATCTTTCTCAAATCTCATAATTCCAATAAACAGGTAAATTTGCACTCGCCTGCCTCAGTTGCTGATATTCTTAACGAAGGCGGGGCCTAAATTTTTTCTATGTTCATTAAACAATTATATACCGGCTGCCTGAGCGAGGCTGCTTATTTTATTGAAAGCAACGGCGAGGCTGCCGTTATTGACCCTCTCCGTGATATTGATGAATACCTGCAACTGGCCAATGAAAGAAAAGCGAGGATCAAATATATTTTCGAGACCCATTTTCATGCAGACTTTGTAAGCGGCCATCTCGATCTGGGCAAAGCCACCAGCGCCCCGATTGTATACGGGCCCGATACCAGCACTAAATTTCCCGTGCATGTGGCCAAAGACGGCGAAACTTTTAAAGTGGGAGAACTGACCATACAGGTATTGCACACACCGGGGCATACGTTGGAGTCAAGCTGCTACCTGCTGAAAGATGCAAACGGCAAAGACCATTGCGTATTCACGGGTGATACATTATTTGTGGGAGATGTGGGCCGGCCTGACCTGGCGCAAAAAGGTACTGAGATAACCATGAGCGACCTGGCAGGCATGATGTACAACAGCCTCCATAACAAATTATTTCCGCTGGCAGATGATGTGATCGTATATCCAGCGCATGGGGCAGGCAGCAGTTGCGGTAAAAACCTCGGAAAAGAGACATTCAGCACCATCGGCGAACAGAAGAAGTATAACTATGCCCTGCAGGCAGCCACTAAAGAAGAATTTATCACCGCTGTTACAACGGGCATTGCTCCGCCGCCGCAATATTTCCCCATCAACGCCAAAATAAATAAGGAAGGTTACGACAGCCTGGATGATGTGCTGACAAAAGGAATGAAGGCCTTAACCGTTGAAGAATTCAAAAAGGGAATTGATGAAAAGACCATCCTATTAGACACCCGGAATGCTACCCTTTTCACACAAGGGTTTGTTCCGGGCTCCGTTAGCATTGGCCTGGAGGGCCGCTTTGCAGAATGGGCAGGCAGTCTTCTTCCTTTCAATGCATCCATGCTGCTGGTGACGGAACCCGGCAAAGAAAAAGAAAGTATCGTCCGCTTGGCCAGGGTAGGATTCGACAAAATGAAAGGATACCTGAAAGGCGGTTTTGAAGCCTGGAGAAGCGCCGGAGAAGGTGTGGACATGATCATTGATGTGGAAGCCGATGAGCTGATGATGGACATTCCGCATGATAAAGATTTAATAGTGCTGGATGTGCGCCGGGAAACTGAATTTGCCGATGGCCACCTCAAAGATGCAATGAATATCCCATTGGATAATATGACGGATCCCGGCAGTATGGCCAATATCGAAGATGAGCAAAACCTGTATGTGCACTGTGCCGGTGGTTACCGCAGTGTGATAGCTGCATCCTTACTCAAAAGACAGGGCATACACAACCTCAGAAATGTATTGGGCGGATGGGGAAAGATAAAGGAGCAGGAAAAGGCGGAGATAGTGAAAGAGACCAGTGTACTCAATTAAAATGCCACGGAAGCACAGAGAAAGTTTCAGTATTTCTGTGCTTCAGCGGCCATATTACATTTTAGATTTAATCCATTCATTTAATTCAGGAGAACTTTCGCAGCTGATGATAGCCGCATAGCGGGGTTTAGTTCCGTTATGCACCCCCACATGCCACAATCTTTGTGAGTCAACTACAAAATGGGCTCCTTTGGGCATGGGCACATGTGTTTCACTTTCCTTGATGGGCAAATTATTCTCATCGCTGTCGTAGAGCAGCATATAGCTGTCAGGATTATCCGTCAGTTCAATCCACATTCGCACCACCCACCCTTCGCCTTCGGGGTTCAGGCGGTTATTATCATCGCGGTGCACGGAACGCAGGGCCTGGTCATGATTTTGTGGTTCCAGCTTTATTATCCTCACCCTTCCAAAATTGGCAGGAATGGATTTGATATAGGCCATCAGGTTCGGGCATTTATCAGTGTTGGGAGTGAACAGGGCATGTTTATCCGGTTTCCCGTTTTCCCAAAAGCCCTTGCATTCCAGTGTGCCATCGCAGGAGGCCAGCGGGGCAAAATTGGTATCGCCGCCGCTTTTCCAGTCCATATAGGCCAGGCTTTCCCATTCCGCATCAGGGATATGCGAAATATCCAGTGTTTTCATTATCACATATCCCTTTTCTTCCATCACCGGCATACGGTAGTGATTGGTTTGCAGGGGTATTTTTACAGACCAGTGCTCCGAGTGGGGCCAGAAAATGGCAGGGGCTGCGGATGACATAAAATAAGATTTAGTATTAAAAGTATTTAGCTCCGAAAGTAGCAAATAACATCTAAACAAACCATGAGTAATAATAAGAGCTCCGGTTTTCTTTTCCCAACAAAAAGTTAACGACCCTCTTTTTTCGCCATTTGTCAATTGGTTCATGCCATTCAGCCAAAACCAAAATAAAAATTCTTTTTCTGCCGTTTCTTTATCCTACGAAAGATTTAGTAGAAATGCCGCACAACAACTGTAACCGTTTTGCTTAACCGGCGTTCCGCTAAATAAGTATAGCCATGAAAATCAAAACCATTATTTGCCTTACCGCATTTACCTGCTCCCTTTTTTTTGCTAAGGCGCAAACAACAACCACCACGGCAAAAGCCCCGCCTAAAGAGCTTTCTGCAAAACGTACAACTAAGCCTGTAAAGATTGACGGGCTGATTGACGATGAAGCCTGGAAGGATGCAGCCATACTAACAAACCTTGTTGAATTCAGGCCCAAGGTGGGTGCATTGGAAGCGCCGGAAAATAAAACGGTCGCTTACCTGATGTATAATGATGAAGGGATTTATTTCGGCGGATACTGTTATGAAAGAACAAAAGATAGTATTGCCACTGAACTGGCAGGCCGCGACGGCTTTGGTACCAACGATTACGTCGGGCTGATTTTTGACACCTACCATGATAAGATTAACGGTTTTGAATATTTTGTAACACCGCTGAATGAGCAATGGGATGCCAAGATGGCCCCATCCAATAACGACAACGGTGGTGAAGATTTTAGCTGGAACGCTGTATGGCAAAGCGGCGCCGTGATTCATGACAACGGCTGGAGCTTTGAAATGTTTTTGCCCTATGCTGCCATCCGTTTTGGTAAAAAAGAAGTGCAGAACTGGGGCCTGAATATCACCCGGCGCAGAAGAAAAACAGAACAGCAATACACCTGGAACCCTATTGACCCGAATATAAATGGCTTCCTTACACAGGAAGGTGTATGGACCGGCATCACCAATATCAAACCTCCCTTACGTTTGCAGTTTTCCCCTTACTTCTCCGTTTATGCCAATCATTTTCCGGCTAACCAACCGGGTGTAAAAAACTGGAGCAGCCAGGTGAACGGTGGCCTTGATGTTAAATATGGCATCAGCCAGGCTTTTACGCTGGATGCCACACTGATTCCTGATTTTGGGCAGGTACAGAGTGATAACCGGGTACTGAACCTTACCCCATTTGATGTTCAGTTCAATGAGCAACGCACATTTTTTACCGAAGGCACTGAGCTTTTCAGCAAAGGGGGTTTATTTTACTCCCGCCGGCTTGGTGTGGAACCCGTTTATTGGAAAAGCCCCTATCCAGGTTTACAGCCCAACGAAGATGTTATATCTGAACAACAGGAAGCAAAGCTGATCAATGCCTCAAAAATTTCAGGGCGTACTCAAAAAGGGCTTGGCATCGGCGTACTGAACGGGCTGACCAAGCCCCGCATGGCCACTATTGAAAACAGCAATACTAAAGAACAACGCAAGGTGGAGGTGGAACCACTCACCAATTATAACATACTGGTGTTTGACCAGACGATGAAAAATAATTCCAGTGTTTCTATTGTAAATACCAATGTATGGCGAAGCGGCAGCACTTACGATGCGAATGTAACTGCAGCGTTATTTGACCTGAATGATAAAAAGAATACCTGGAATGTGGGTGGCAAGGCAGCCCTAAGCAACCTAATTGGGTATGAAGGGAAGGGAAAAACCCTGAGCGGGTACAGCCAGCAGTTATACTTTGGTAAAACAAGCGGACGCTTCAACTTTAACGTCTGGCAAGAGCTGGCCAATACAAAATACACCCACCGCGACCTGGGCTTTTTTACCAATAATAATTTTTTGGACCATGGATTTTGGACGGCATTCAAGTGGATAGAGCCGAAGGGGTTTTACAACCGGATATTCATGAATGCCAATGCCCGGTTTAGCCGGCTGCTTAAACCCATCGGTAATATTGAACAGAAATACCAGGAAGCAAACCTGCGTTATAATATCAACATCCAGGGTAAAAAACTATGGTGGATTGGCAGCCATACAAATTTCACATTCCGCAGTAATGATTTTTATGAGCCCAGAAAAGAAGGATGGTTTTTCCGCCGGAGCGCCAGTTTGGTATTTGGCGGCTGGTTTGAAAGTAATGATGCAAAAAAATATTCATTTAACGTTGAGTTGTTCACCCGTACATTTTTTAACTTCTATAATGGTTTCAGTTACCAGGTAAGCCTGAGGCAGAACTACCGGGTAAATAATAAGCTGACACTTACGCACCGCATTAACACCAACCCGCTGTTTAATAATGTTGGATATGTATATGTACCGGGCAGTACAGATATTAATTTTGCCCGCCGTAAAAGGAACACTATTGAAAACATATTTAATATTAAGTACAGCTTCACCAACAGGATGGGGCTTACATTCAGGGCAAGGCACTACCTGAGCAATGTGGACAATAAGCAGTTTTATATTTTACAGCCTGATGGCAGCCTGAAAGAAAACACGGTATTCTATAACAACCGGAACCAGAATTTCAACCTGTTTAATATTGACATGGTATATACCTGGCAGTTTGCGCCCGGCAGCTTTATCAATATTGTATGGAAAGATGCCGCAGATAACTTTACCAATCAGGTAGAAGGAAATTATTTCAAAAACCTTGGCAATACCATTGAGTCAGACCAAAACAACAATATTTCGCTGAAAGTGATTTATTTTCTGGATTATCTGCAGCTAAAAGGTAAAATGAAAAAGAAAACAAATAATTCCTGACGACAAGAGGAGAGGCTGTCTCAAAAGTAATCTTAACCGCTAAGAACGCTAAGTATTCGCAAAGGACGCAAAAAGGGTAACTCTGGAAGTCAACACTTTGTATTCTCTGCGATTTTCTTTGCGGATTTTATGTTTTGTTTTTTCACTTTTGAGACAGCCTCTTTTTTTATTCCATGACAGGCCCGTATTCAGGTTTCCATTCCCATTTCCACCGGCGGTGGCTCCAGAGCCACATTTCGGGATATTCTTTAATAAATTTTTCAAGGAAGTCAACATATTTTCTTGTCATTTCCCCGGGCTGCAATGCAGCAGGGTTTTCTTCACCCATTTCAAATATCACTTTATAATAACCTCTCTTTTCCTTAATAATTTTTGCAAACAGCACAGGTGTATTTCCCCTTATTGCACCGCTTTCAGGCGCTTTTAAAAAAGGGGCCGGCCGGTTTAAAAAATTAAACCATAAGGCATTTTTGGGATCACCTGGGTTTTGGTCGGCTACCAGCACCAGGTTATAAATTTCATTCCGGTGGTGAACAAGTTCATTGCGCATGTTGGTAGCCCGCAGCAAACGGGCTCCTGTCTTAGTTCTTATCTTATTTAAAAGCCTCTCCGCAGTTTTACTGGCCAGTGGCATATATACGACAAGAAATTTTTGTTTCATTCCCAGCGGACCGGCCAGGCAGGCCCATTCCCAGTTAAAATTATGCGCCAGCAATGACTGACACCTTCTGCCCTGTGCAAAGAGAGGCTCAAACAGGGTATAATCACCGGTAAAATGTTTCAATACATAGTTGGGTGAGGCAGAAACAAGTTTTATGACCTCAATAAAATTATCAGCAAAGTTGCGGTAGAATTTTTTTGCTATGCGCCTTCTTTCCTTGTCCGGCTTATCCGGGAAGGCAATTTGCAGATTATTCATCACTATTTTCCTCCGGTACCGGAGTAGATAAAACACAAATCCGTAAAGGCAATCAGATAAAACGTACAACACCCGTAATGGCAACAGGGATATCAGCCACAAAATACCGTAAACAAAATAATACATGGCCGGTAAAGATAAACACTACAATACGATGTTCTGGACCAGCGGGCTTTTCCCAGGGTAATCTGTGTTATAATGCAGGCCCCGGCTTTCTTTACGGAAACTGGCGCCTTTCACTATCAGGTAGCCAACCGTAATCATATTGCGCAGTTCAAGCAATTGGGGTGATAGTGTGGAAGTTTCATACAGTTGTTCTGTTTCCTCCCACAATAAATCAAGTCGGCGAAGTGCCCGTTGTAAACGAACATCATTTCTCACAATGCCCACATAGTCGCTCATCACCTGCTGCAGTTCTTTCAGGCTTTGAGTTATCAGGATCATTTCTTTGGGTTCGGAAGTGCCCTGTGCGTTCCAGTCGGGAACCTCACCCCCAGCCCCTCTCCCTTGCGGGAGAGGGGAGCCCGGAGAGCCCGATACCATTAATGGCTTTGTATAATCTGAAGACCCTGAGACCCCTGCTTCGGAGGGCAGGGAGGCCACATAACATCTGTGTGCAAACACCATCGCTTCCAACAGCGAGTTACTTGCCAGGCGATTGGCCCCATGCAGGCCTGTTGATGCACATTCGCCTGCGGCAAATAAATTTTTTATAGAGCTCCTGCCCCATTCATCTGTTTTAATGCCGCCACAACTGTAATGGGCCGCCGGGGAAACCGGGATCATATTCTTTGTAATGTCAATCCCGATGGACATACATTTTTCATAAATATTCGGGAAATGTTCAACAAATTTTTCTTTGCTGAAATGCCGGCAGTCCAGCCATACATGCTCTGTACCGGTACGTTTCATTTCACTATCAATGGCCCTTGCCACAATATCCCTTGGCGCCAGGTCTTTTCTTGCATCATATTTTTCCATGAAAGCTTCCCCATTCTTATTGCGAAGTATGCCGCCATCGCCCCTTACCGCTTCCGTAATTAAAAAAGCCTGGCCCCATACCCCCGGTTCATATAAAGCCGTTGGGTGAAACTGGATGAATTCCATGTTTTCAATTCTTCCCTTCGCCCGGTACACCATGGCCACCCCATCGCCGGTTGCTATAGCCGGGTTGGTGGTGGAGCGGTACACCTGTCCGTTACCACCGGTTGCCAACAGGGTAATCTTTGAAAGTATTTTTTCAATCTTATTGGTTTCAAGGTTTAAAACATAAACACCGTAACATTCAATATCCGGCGTTGCCTTCGTAACCAGGTAGCCCAAATGGTGCTGCGTAATGATATCTACAACAAAACAATGTTTGATGAACTCAATATTTGGCTGCTTATTCACCGCTTCAATCAATGCCCGTTCCATTTCTTTCCCGGTCACGTCTTTGTGGTGCAGTATCCTAAATTCGGAGTGGCCGCCTTCCTTTCCCCTTTTATAATCACCGTCAGCTTCTTTATCAAACCTCGCCCCCCAGTCAATAATTTCCTGCACCCGGTCAGGGCCTTCCTTTACGACTATCTCCACCACCAGTTCATTACATAAGCCATCGCCGGCTATCAGCGTATCTTCTATATGCTTTTCAAAGCTGTCGTTTTCTAAATCATTAACCACGGCAATGCCACCTTGTGCATACTTGGTATTTGTTTCATCGGCGGTGGCTTTTGTCATCACCAGTACTTTTTTATCCGGAAAATGACTGGCGACTTTTAATGCGTAGGTCAATCCGGCAATTCCGGAGCCAATAACCAGGAAGTCTGTTTGTTGCATTCTGTTTTTTGTTACCAGGTTTTATACTACTATCAGCTACGTTGCGACGCTCCGTTCAGGGTTCTGTTCCCTATTCAGCAAATCCAGACACCAATCTGTATGTCCGGAATTTCATATGGCGGGGAATCCCTTAATTTATTCTTTATTACACGCTTCAATTTGATGTTGAACCCCTGCGGGGTTCTAAAATCCTTATTACATCATGTCCCCGGATTGCATCCGGGGCTACTGACATTCAGCCCCTCCGGGGCTGTGTACAAACAAAATTATTCTTTGTGCGCAGATTGCACATATTTTATTGTTCCTTTCACAATAAGCAACTGTGCCAGCCCATAAGTAAGCATTATAATTATACCGGCGCCATCAAACGGCTGATAAAATTTATTTATTGCCAGCACAGAGTCAGAAGCCACAAATAACAAAGCGCCGCTTATCATATACCTGCCTGCTATTTCTTTTTTAATAAACAGCATATGCATGGCCAGCATAAACATGGCACTGATGACAACACCATAAACCATTACCGGTATCCGCATATTGGCGAGTTTGGGGTACAGCAGATAAATAAGCCCCGCATAATAAACCGCCACAATCACTAACAGCAGCGGCCTGAATTTCACTTGTTCCCTGTCTTTAATACCAAGAAAGAAAACTATATAAAATACATGCGCCAGTAAAAAAGCAGACAGGCCCAGCATGAAGAACATGGAATCTTTTTCCTGAAACATCAGCAGCACATCACCCGCCCAGGAAAAGAATAATGCGGCAAGTACCCAACGGGATAAACTGTGCTTATTTTTTGCCGCTGAAAGAAAATAGCCTGCCAGCAGCGGCATTAATAAGGGTTTGGAGGCATGCTGAAGCAAATAGTCACTTGTTTCATGACTTACGACATTAATAAAAAGCACTACTAGATAAAAATTATTCCAGTATAATAAATTCATAAACTACCTTATATTCAGAATTTTATCAAAGTCTTCGGACGGAAAGAATTGTGATTTTCTGCCAGATTGTTTTTCAACAAGTACTCCTCGTTTTGCCAACCCCGTTAAATCGTTTCTTGCGGTTTGATTACTTATATTAAACCGTAACTCAATTTGCTTGACCGTAAAAAATTTATTTCTATCATTTAGAATATCCTTAAGCACTACAATCTGCCTCTCATTAAAACTTGTTTCCTTAAGTAGAGACAACATCCTTCGTTTTTCCAGCGTTTTTTTATGTATGTATTTCTTTAGATCTTTCAGGGCCACATTCAATGCTTTGACATTGTATATAATAAAATAAGTCAAATCATTCTCATCATATTCCGTATGTAAATAAGCTCTTGCATATTGTGATTTGGCCTTTAGAATAATTCTTGATATAGACATATAATCAGTCAGCCAATACCCTTTTTTAATAAGATACCAATAGAATATTGTCCTTGCAGTTCTTCCATTTCCGTCAATAAATGGGTGAATATATCCAATAAGAAAATGTAGAATTATTCCTTTAATAATAGGGTGAACAAATTCTCCTTCAACTTCCTTATCGTTCGCATAGTCACAAAACTCCTCTATTAGCCTCTTAATTAGCAAGTATGGAGGGGGAGTATAGAAAATTTCGTTGTTTTCATCCATTATCTTTACATTATCATTATCCCTGAATTTTCCCTCATCCTCCTTTTCATCAAGTGTAGTACTTGTAATCATTAAATGTATTTCAAGCAGCCTCTCCGGTGTCAGTGTAATATTTTTGTTCCGGACAATCCATTTCATTGCATGATAGTTGTTTAAAATCATCTGCTCTGATTTATTCTTGGGTTTTCTGTTCTGCTCTAACATTTCTCTGGCTATTTTCCGTGTGGTAACTGCCCCCTCAAGTTGACTGGATGCAATGGCTTCTTCCATAATTGAACTTATTAAGTAACGGTTTTTATCCTCTGGTGGAATCATCGCTTGTCCTTCAAGGATGCCGCCCAAATGCATATCAAACTCATGAAGATATTTCTGAATGAATCCTGGTATACTGATAAGAAAAGTAAATCCACTTAATTTGGAAAATTCAAACCTGCTCCTTGAGAACATTCTTTGATTTTTCAAAAATTGCCAAATTTCCTCTGGTGGGGTATTCCATTTTTTTACCCTGTATTTTAGCTCCTCCCAATACAGGTAGTTTTCTCTTTCAAGTTTATACAATTCTTGGAACTTTCCGCTATTAAGCAAATAGTTTATCGTATTGCTTTTAATAACTGAGTATGTATGTTTTGGAGGAGGCTCGGGCTTTTTCATAACTCCAATTTATTTCTAATTTTTCCAAATTTAGGAATAAAAAACAAAAATTTCCTAATTTTTGAATAATTAGGAGATTTTAGGAATAACAAATGTATTGTTTACCAGCGCTTACGCCTCCACCCAGGCGCCATGTTCTTTCAACAAGCCAATAAGTTCTTCCACCGCCACTTCACTGTTTACATTCTTCTTCATTACTTCTTTGCCTTTGTACAAGGTTATTTTTCCCGGCCCGCTGCCCACATAGCCAAAATCGGCGTCGGCCATTTCGCCGGGGCCGTTTACGATGCAGCCCATTATGGCAATCTTCACACCTTTCAAATGATTGGTCACCGCCCTGATCTTTGCGGTGGTTTCCTGTAAGTCAAACAACGTACGGCCGCAGCTCGGGCAACTGATATATTCTGTTTTTGAAATTCTTGTCCGGGTGGCCTGTAATATGCTGAAGGCGGTATTATTGGTAAACTGGTAAATGTCTTTTACGGGCAAATATGTCCGGCCACTTGATTGCACATTATTCATTTGTCCTTTACTGCTGTAACCAAGACAAATTCCATCTCCCATTCCTTCTAAAAAAAGAGCTCCCGTTTCCGTAGCGAAATGTATCAGGTGTTCATCAGGTGTTTGCCAGCTACTGTCGGTAATCAATACAGCAGGGTTTTTAATACCTCTTTTCATTAGTTCTGCAAACATCCTGCGGACGGATTGCATAGCATTTTTATTGGTGGAGCTCAGGCATAAAACAACTGATGGGTCATTTGCCAGCACATCAAGATAGGTATAGTCATTTACTGATGTACCGTCACTGAAACAATCAACCATTACAAAGTTGATATGGTCGCTTTTTATTTCCGCTTCACTGAAACCTTTGTCACTGAAAATGGGCAGGAATTTTGTTTTATCCCCTGCCTGCTGCCAGGCATCCGGATACACTATCACTTTTAGAGTGCCCGGCAATGCAAAATCCAATAATTGATGCCCTGTAAACACATAATCAGCTGCCGCATCACCAATCGCCCACTTGTCTGTTGCTTCATCGTAAGTGTAGCCGGTACTTTGAAGGTGTAATGGGGTTATCTTTTCTATTTTGCTTACATCTGCAATGACTACCGGCGCCTGCCTGCCACCGATATTACCCACCGAAAATGTTTCCCGTCGTTTATACTCAAATGGGGAATACGGAAGATTTAGGACTGTAGGCCGGGGACTGAGGTTTCCATTATTTGAAGATCCACTTCTTTCCTCCGTCTTCTGTCCTCTGCCCACATACCTCTTCACCAAATCCTTACACACCGGTATTTCAAATTCCGGGTCTTCCGTAAGCGAAACCCTGATGGTATCGCCAATACCGTCTTCAAGCAATGTTCCGATACCGACGGCACTTTTTATTCTTCCGTCTTCGCCATCTCCGGCTTCGGTAACGCCAAGGTGCAGGGGATATATTTCACCAAACTCATCAAACATTGTTTTAGCCAATAAGCGATAAGCCTGCACCATCACCTGCGGGTTGCTGCTTTTCATACTCAGCACTATGTTATGATAGGCTTCATCCCTTGCGATCCTTAAAAATTCCATAGCGCTTTCCACCATACCAATGGGTGTATCACCATACCGGCTCATGATACGGTCGCTCAGTGAGCCATGATTGGTGCCGATACGCATAGCGGTACCGTATTCTTTGCAGATTTTTACCAACGGCGTGAACCGTTCCCGGATGCGTTCAATCTCTTCTGCATACTCCGCATCGGTATATTCAATCTGTTCAAATTTCTTCTTGTCAACATAGTTGCCCGGGTTAACCCTTACCTTCTCTACTATCCGGGCCGCAATCTCGGCAGCATTGGGTGTAAAATGTATATCGGCAACAAGCGGCGTTGGATATCCCCTTTTCTTTAGTTCATTTTTAATGTTCAGTAAATTTTCTGCTTCTTTTTTGGAAGGGGCGGTGATGCGCACCAGCTCAGATCCCGCCTCTATACAGCGGATACTTTGCTCTACTGTTGCAATGGTATCCATTGTGTCGGTAGTGGTCATTGTCTGTACACGAATGGGATGATAATTGCCCAGCAACAGGTCACCAATCTTAACCTCTCTCGTCCTGAGCCGCTGATATTCTGTAAGTGATTGGCAATAAAATTGCATAGCTGCAAAACTAACAAAGAACGGGCAGGTAAGTTTACCAATCTTTAGGCTGTGAGCCTCCCGTCTTACTCTTTTCCTTTTGCAGCCGTTGCTGCACTTCTTTCTCTTTTTGCTGAAACAGTTTGAGCCGCTGTTCTGCCTCTTTGGGGTTCATTTTAGACTGAGATTGTTTTTTCGGCTGTTGTTCCTGTTTTTTCCTGTCTTTCTTCTCCTCCTTTTCAGGAGAAGGTGTTTTCATTTTCAGTTCAAGCAGGGCTTTTTGCAGATTTTCCCTGGCTTCTTTGTCATTGGGATTAATGCGCAGAGCATTCTTGTAAGCTTCAATACTCTCTTGCAGGTTTTTTTGCCGGCTCAGGATGACTCCTTTGTTATAAAAGGATTTTGACTTCAGGTCTTTTTCCTCCGTTTCACGGCCTAGTAAACTAAAAATTTGCACAGCTTCCACTTTCTGATCCTGTTTGTACAACGTAATGGCCTGGTTAAATTTTGCAGTGCTGTTGCCGGGATCGGCTTGCAATGCTTTGCTGTATTCCGCAGCAGCTTTGGCATATTCCTGTTTCTTATAGAACTCATTGCCGGTATGAATAGATTTCTTCGCAGGTACAGACTGGCCAGATGAAATTGCTGTAAAAAATAGACCCCATATAGTCAGTCTCCGTTTCATGCAGCAATCTTTCTTTCTGCCTTGCCGGCAGGCAGGCTTTCAGGAATAAAATTCTCTGCCATCAGCAGCAGGAACATGGCGGCAGCCAGCCACATATAAAATATTTTAAAGTTCATCAGTGACATATCGCCAAAAGCTTTTCGCTCAATTTGTGAAAGCTGTGCCTTTATCATTCCCGCCGCCGCATCGCTTCCCTGCAGGTTTATATAAATTCCATTTTTTTTTCTGCCACTGATTTTAATACCACATCATTTAGTTTAGATATGATGGTATTACCCGATTCATCTTTTTTATTTTCCCCGGTAAGTGGATCCGGAATGACCGAGCCCTCAGCAGAACCCACACCCACTGTATGAATCATAACTCCCTGTTCCGATAAATATTTTGCCGTTCTTTCCGCACCATTATCATGGTCCTCGCCATCGGAAATCAGGATAATAGTTTTGTATCTATTTCCTGTTACACTGAATGCCCGTGCACTCATCTCCAGCGCATCACTGATAACAGTGCCCTGCTGAGGCACGGCATCGGGTGTGGCTGCAGGTACAAACAGTTTGGCGGCGACATGGTCCGTTGTCAGCGGCATCTGGAGGTAGGCTCTGCCGGCAAAAAGTATCAAAGCGATCCGGTCGTCCGGCATTTCATCCATTAATTTGCTTACGAATTGCTTTGCCCTTTCTAACCTGTTCGGCGCCGGGTCGACGGCCATCATACTTCTGCTTACATCTATCGCCACAGCAATGTCACTCCCTTTTCGTTTTACATTATCCATACCACCAATCCTGCCGGGGTTCATGGCAGCCAAAATGCCTGCTGCCATCGCAAAGCATACAATAATGAATTTCCAATTGAACAGTTTTGGGGAATAGTTTTGAGTAAGGATATTCACCAATTTCTCATCCCCGATTCTCCTTCTTACTTTTTTCTTCCAGTACAAAAAAGCAATGAACAGGGAGGTGAGTGCCGGCAGCGCCAGCCAAAGCAAGGCGAGGCTTTTATGTTGAAACTGAAAGTCCAATCCCAAAGTTTAACAAACAAAGTACTGGTATCATGCCTGCAATAATCAAACCATACCGGGAAAAAGAAGAGTATGGCTACATCTTTCCTTCAAAGAATCCGAGTTGCTTCAATATATCTTTCAGTATTTTCAGCCGCACCGGTTTCATATCAAATTTTTTATCCGCTGACTCAATATTCAGTACAAAGAAATAAGGATGGTTGTTTTCTTCCACCCAGCCTACAATCCAGCCCAGCGCATGATCTTTTTCAGTAAACCCCCAGCCTGTCTTATATGCAAGCCTGTAATTGGCGTTGTTTTCAAACAGCATGGCCCTTTTCACCATTTCCTGGTAGCTTTTGAAAAAAGGAAGCTGGTCAAAATAGAGCCTCTTTACCAGGCCCAACTGCTGGTCGGGAGTAACTTTTAGTGAATTGTCTAACCAGAAACTGTCAACGGCCGAATTGATCACCACTTTCTCTTCAGCTTTCCGTACCCCATATTTCAGGCTGTCGAGCCACAGCTGCATGGTATCTTTCCCAATTCTTTTTGCCACTTCCTGGTAATAATAAACCGATGAAACCCTGAATGCCTCATACATGGTCAGGTCTTTGCTCCAGTCATCCGACCAGCGTTTCACCCCGTCCCATTTAATCACCATGCTGTCATTCACAATCTTGCCCGTTTGCAGGCCAATGAGTGAGTTTACAATCTTAAAGGTTGAGGCAGGCAGGTAGCTGCTGTCGCGGTAACGGCTAAGATTGTAAACAGTGAATTTACCGGTGGCATTATTCATCAGGGCGAAGCAGCCACTGACCCTGTGTTCGTCAAAATATTTCTTCAGGCTGTTGTCCTGCTTTACGTTGTTTTCCGAGCAAGCGGCCAATAATAAGAGCAGGGGGATACCCGATACTATTTTTCTCATCCCTTTCAAAAATTTCAGCAAAGGTAATCTACTGTATGCTACGAAGCTTAAAAGCGGGTAGTATCATTCGCCTGGTCTTGCAGGGCTTCGCAGCAGGGGTTAAAATAAAAATCCCGGCTGATGACCGGGATAGTTTAAATTTTTGTTTTCCTTCACTAAAGGTAGAAACCACCTTTTTGTTTGTAGTGCCTTACTCCGTTGCAATCCCTTTTTGTGGCGGCACAGGAGCTCAAAACAAGCATTACTGTGGCAATAAGAGCCAGGCTTAACAATAATTTTTTCATACTTAGTTTACAAGTTGGGTACAGCCATGCCGTACGTTAAAAAATTCAGTTAAGGAAATTCCAAAGGATTCTGGAAGAGTAGAAGTTTAAACCATCGTAGGGAAAACGAAAATAATACCCGGTTATTGCTTCTCATAGCTTTTGATGATATTTTTCTCACAGGGTATGGGAAAACTACGGCCAATACCTTGATTATCGTAAAAGTCCGGTGGCTGACCCACCGGTTTATAATAAAAGCTGCCCCGGTTTTTCCGAAGCAGCTTTGAGTAATTAAATAGTTGAACAAAAAATCGCTTATTGGATTGGCTAGCTTTACTGCTTAACTATTTTGCCGCTAATCCATTCCGTCCCATCAAACACTTTTACAATATAAACATCTGTTGGCAACAAAGAAATGTCAACAAACTGTTTGTCGCTTTGGTTATTAAATTGCACCCGTTTCATAATTAAACCGATTTTGTTCTGTATGACCACTTCCCTGATTACAGCGCCTTTCTTTCCGGTATTTAAAGCTACTGTGAAATTTGAAGTTACCGGATTGGGCAGTATTGTTAAGGTTGGAATGCCCTTACTGGTTTGCACCCTTTGGGGATCCTGAACGCAACCGCCATTCGCAGTGAATTTATAATCATGTGAGTAACTGCCACAGATATTGGATGTTGTAAGCCTATAGATAGCCCAGGCAAATTCTGGTTTTACCGTGACTGTTGCATATCTTGGGTCTGAGTAACTTATCCCTGCAATTGCTGTGCTTGGATATTTGCTTACAAAAGTCCAGTTAAATGAAGTTGCGGCCTGATCTTCTAAACTTATATCACCGCTGTACATACCGGGGAATGTGTAAGTCTTGAGGCAATTAATCTCCTGCAGATAATAAGAATAGCCTGTTGTTGAGTAATAGGGTATCAATGTGTACCATGTCGGCTCTCCTATACGTAACAATTTTTGAACATTGGGGTTTGATTGTGCATAGCATCCTGTAAGCCCGCTAACGGTTGCCCCTAAATAAGCCTGTCCTGATGGCCCTATCCTGGTTACAATAGCAGAGGAGCCATTGGGGGCCACATTAAACCAACTTCCGCCAGAGCTCCATGTGACACTTGCCCCCGGCGGCAGTCCTATAGAATAAGTCTCTTGAAAGCAAAGAACATCAGGACCAGTGATTGATAATTGAGGAATTGGGCCTGTATAGTTGTCCCCTACACCCACGGCATACCAGGCTTTTGTTACGGCAATTGTTTCACAACTACCGGATCCGAATAATTGAGTAGCTGCATCAATGCTTACCGCCCTGACTGACCCATAATTAGCGTTGGGATCCAAAAGCTCCTCCGTTAAATAAGCAATCTTTGCTGCGTTGTCAATTCCTATTCCTGCAACAGTAAAATTATTTCCAAAGTCGTTAGTTCCGCTACCCCCTTCCGTAAGCAAATAAAACCAATGGCTTAATACGGTTGAATTGATATGAGGCTCTCCATCTGTAGCCCAGAATTGCCCCTCGTAGGTATCCGGACACGGTCCATCACCGGAAAAAATGTCATTTGGATTCAGAAGATTTCTAAGACATGACAAAGATGGGTTTAACATAATCTCTTCTCCTATTTTCCATCTTTGTTTATTTGGTGCAGCCCATGCCTCAATACAGGCAGCCCATATATCACTGAACCCCTCATTTAAAGCACCAGCCTGTGTATTGCCTATTTCAAGATTAGAAGTAAACTGGCAAATGCCATGACCTATCTCATGTGTGCAAACATCTAACGCTGTAAGTGGCCTGAAATAACTCCCTCCGTCGCCATAATACATTGCCAAACGGCTTATATGCCAAAAGGCATTGTCATATGAGTTGCCAAAATGGACATAGCTTACAATGTCCATACCTGCATTATCTATACTATTCCTGTTGTGTTTTGTTAACCAATAATCAAACACTTTTTCCGCTCCCCAATGCGCATCTGTTGCCGGTTGATCTACCCCATGCTCAGAAGCAGCCCAAAAATTGTTATTGTCCCAAAAATCAGTAGCTGATCCCCCCGACTCGTCATAACTATTATTGTTATTAAGAGTGATAATATTAACCCCGTTCCTTACCTGGCGTAACCGATATTGGGACCCGGTAAAATCAGTAGTAAATCCCTTGGTCCCGCTATAACGGGTCTGGGCTGTGCCGGGTGAGTTACCCGTACATACAAGCGGATTTATCCGGATTATATTTCCTGAAAGCGCATCAACGAAATAGTATGCATCATCTGCTGGATTGTCTGTTTTCACCATTATTTTATAGGCAGCTCTATATTTGCTCTTGTCCAATAATAGATCCTTGCAGATTACAAACAGTACTGACTCCGCTTCTGGTTTCCTGGTAAGTGTTTTTGCGTTGCGACTCCATGCCAGGGCTTTTGATATGGCGTCCGCCACTGTTAACAGGGGTCTTTCATTTACATAATCTATATCTGAAAAATCCCCGTTTACCATTATTATACTGCCATTTTTTACATGAATTACATAATCAAGCCCACCTGTCACTTCAATATTTTTATAATATGCCTTATATACTTTGTGGGTATAGTCAAGGCTTCCTTTATAAGTCCTTTTAAGACGGTAAGTAACGTTTTCGGAGTGACTGGTAAGACGCTGCAGTAAAAACTTATCGTTGGAGACAGAAGAAGGAAAATCCTCTTTGGAATCAATTTTAGCAAATATTATTTTATTCTCCTTATTGTAAATTTTCTGAGACAGCGATAATTGCTGGTTTTGCCCAAAAATTTTCGCTGATAATAAAAGGGCAAAAAGTACTGAGCCGGTTTTGAAGATCTTCATAAATTGTCATTTTATGGTTAAAAGAAACGGTGTTGTAAGCAACCATAAAATGCACACTATATCTATTGTCTCGTCAGGTAATATCTTTCCGGATGAGATTGTTGTGTCTCTGCCATAACCAATGTATCTCCCTTTTTACCATAGGCGGTCTGTGAATAACTCATCATGTTGTTTGGGTTCTCGATTTCTATTTGATAAGTAAAATATCTCGGAATATAAAAACTATAATAAACTTCGCGGTATATGTATGTAATGCCTGAATTAATAGTTTGCAAATTATTATCCCATCTGTACATTGAATCAGTCGTTGTAAACAAAAATGTTGTGTTAGGAAAGTCAACCCGAATTTTACCCGTATATCCTCCTATCGAATAATGTAGTTTCCATCTGCCCTGAATGGTTGCTTTTACTTCTGCCAAGGTCTGCGGGCCAATAGCCACTTCCGTAACCGGTTTAGGCGTTTTATCTTTACCACAGCCAAAATGAATAAACAGAAATGCAAAAAATAACAGAACGGGGTTAATGAGTTTCATAAGTGTGTTTTTAAAAAGAATAGGAACCCTATAATGACAATACTAATTTATGATTTGTTGCTTTCATTTCCTTATGGGGGCCCCTTATTTTCCTTGGTTTCTTTTCTCATTATGTCATTTTTGGTTGCTTACAACCGTAATTTCCCTGTCTTCTTACACTATTCCTAACCGATTTATGGATAATTTTATCCGGTTTTCGGATAAAACGTACCATAAAATTGGTATTGTTCAGGAAAATAACTTCACCGAATTTTATCTGATGGAAGCAGCTTTGAAAAATACTATTTGCAAGAACATAAGGAATTTAAGGAAAAAATATAACTATTCGCAGGAGGACATGGCTGTCAGGCTCAATATTGAACAAAATTCTTATTCACGGATGGAAAGAGGAGAAACAAAACTTGACATCGAACGATTACACCAAATCGCCGGCATTTTTAATATTTCTTTTTTTCAGTTGTTAGAAGTATCCCCCCCGAGAAATAAAATAATTGAGGAACTTTCTCAATAAGTACGCCTTTAAAACTACCATGCTTCGTTTTTATTCGAATCTATTCAATTGGAGATTCTCATTTCAGCACCCCCATTTCCTTCCCGATCTTTGTAAAAGCTGCAATCGCTTTATCTAAGTGCTGTTGTTCATGCGCAGCGCTTAGTTGCACTCTTATTCTTGCCTGCCCTTTCGGCACCACGGGAAAGAAGAAGCCAATTACATAAATGCCTTCATCCAAAAGTTTGGCCGCCATGTTTTGTGCAAGTACCGCATCGTATAGCATGATGGGAACGATAGGATGGTCGCCGGGTTTGATGTCGAAACCGGCTTCTGTCATTTTTGTGCGGAAATATTTGGTATTGTATTCCAGCCTATCTCTTAATTCGGTTGTTTCTGTCAGCATATCTAATACAGCTATTGAAGCGCCAACAATGGAAGGTGCCAGTGTGTTGCTGAACAAATAAGGCCTTGATTTCTGTCGAAGCATATCAATAATTTCTTTGCGGCCGCTTGTAAAGCCACCCGATGCCCCGCCTAAAGCTTTTCCTAAAGTACCTGTGATGATGTCAATCTTACCCATCACACCCCTGTATTCATGTGTGCCCCTTCCGGTCTTACCAAGAAATCCAGATGAATGGCACTCGTCAATCATAATGCAGGCATCATGTTTTTCTGCCAGTTCAACGATCCTATCCAGTTGCGCAATCGTTCCATCCATACTAAATGACCCGTCAGAAACGATGATGCGGCTGCGGCAACCGGCAGCCTCTTTCAATTTGACTTCCAGGTCACTCATACTGTTATGCTCATAGCGGAAACGCTGAGCCTTGCACAATCGTACGCCGTCAATAATTGAAGCATGGTTCAGCGCATCGGAGATGATGGCATCCTGTTCATTGAACAGCGGCTCAAACACACCGCCGTTGGCGTCAAAGGCAGCGGCATATAAAATGGTATCCTCTGTGCCGAGAAACTTTGAAATTTTTTCTTCCAGTTCTTTATGAATATCCTGTGTGCCGCAGATAAAACGGACACTGCTCATGCCATAGCCGCGGCGGTCAATGGCTTTATGCGCCGCTTCAATCACTTTTGGGTGGCTGGAAAGACCGAGGTAGTTATTGGCACAAAAGTTCAACACTGTTTTTCCGTTTACCACTATTTCTGCTCCCTGGGGGCTCGCAATCACTCTCTCTGTTTTATACAGGCCTGAAGCTTTTATCTCCTCCACTTCGTTGGCTATCCGCTTAACCAGTTTTTCGTTCATATGGGATTGTTTGAGGCAAATATAGATACTTGGCGCATGGCTCCGGCAGCCGGGAGTCCCGCAGTTCATCGGGTATTTCCTGCACTCCATTGTCAACGTTTGGCTGTTCATCAGTTTCATCTTTCTACCTTCCCTTATAAATTTTATGTTTACAGTAACATTTTCGCCCATACTTTCGTCAAACTGCAAAACCACAACCATGAAGAAGAGAAACCGATTTCTCATCGCTGCATTTGCCCTGGCGTTGTCTGCCGGGTTGTTAGTTTTAACTTCTTCAGCTTTAGAAAAAAACAAACCCCAATCGCCTTCCTGCTGCAAAAAAGTTGAAAAGCAATGCCCCGAAGAGCCTAAAAAGGGCGGCTCCGGAGAACTTATCATAGAGAATATGTCCCGCCAGTTTATCAGCTTTTTTCCCGTTGCTTATTGATTTCCAGGCCTTATAATGAATATTTTTTCCCGGCGAGCCTGTAACTTTTCAGCCAGCCAGCCCGTTTTACCAACCGGCAGGCTTAGAATTAATTTTTTTTTGACCTTCCCAGATAACTAGCGGAACCGGCTGTATGACTGAAAGAGAATACAATGATTGTGTAACTGCTTATGCAGACAATGTTTACCGCTTCATCCTGAAGAACCTCCGCCATGAGGAGGATGCAAGGGATGTGGTGCAAACCGCTTTTGAAAAAATGTGGCGCAACCGGGACGAAGTGGATGCGCAGAAAAGCAAGTCCTATCTTTTTACGGTTGCCTATCACCAGATGATTGACCACATAAGAAAAGTAAAGAGGATACAGCTGCGGGAGGAGTTCAGCGCAGAGGCAAGGGTGGAAAGCAGACCGGTTAACAACCTGAAAAAATTGCTGGATGAAGCCCTGAACCGGTTGAGTGAAACACAAAGATCACTGGTGTTGTTGAAAGATTATGAAGGGTACAGTTATGAAGAAATAGGCCGCATTATGAACCTGAACGAAAGCCAGGTAAAAGTGTACCTGCACCGGGCAAGGATGCAATTGAAAGGGTATTTGGTGAAAATAGAAAACGTAATATGAGAGAAGCTATGAGCTTTTAGCTGCAAGCTCCGAGCAATAAGAATTTGAAAAATGAGTATTACCCGCAATAATTACGAAGAGTACTTTATCTTGTACATGGATAATGAACTGAGCAGGGAAGAACGCCGGATGGTGGAGGCTTTTGTACAACAACACCCTGATTTGAAAGAAGAACTAGACAACCTGCTTCAATATAAACTGATTCCCGATACTGGTATAGTGTTTGAAGGGAAAGAAGAATTGCTCAAAAAAAACGGCCATTCACTCATCACCCTCAATAATTACGAGGAGTGGGTTTCCCTTTATATAGATAACGAACTGACTATTGAACAAAAACAACTGGTTGACACATTCATTGCTGCAAATCCCCTTGCTAAAAAAGAGTTTGACATATTGCAAAAAATAAAACTACAACCGGTACAGGTTGTATTTCCGGATAAGGAATCCTTATACCGAAGGGAAGAGCCGGTAAAACGTATGCCGGTTCGCTGGTGGAGGGCTTCCGCTGCTGTCCTGATACTGGCTCTGGGACTTACTTCCATTCTCATTTTTAATAAAAAACAAAAACCGGGTAAAGATGATGTGGCAACTGCCGCTCCTGCGGAACAAACACAGTCGCTGAAAAGCGATTCGCCGCAGGTACCTGAAAAGGATAATTCCCGGCCAATGGCTTCTGAAGAAAAGAACACCATGGTTGCTATCCCGTTCGCCTCCGAAAATAACAGCGGAGTGAAAACACCGCCGCTGTATAAAGAAAACAATAAAGCTGTCGCTGATAACAAGAAAGTTGTTCCCCCCGATAATAATCTGCCTGAAAACAACCCGGACGTAATTAAAACACAGGAACCGGTTGTTGCTGAAAATAAACCCTCCAATAACCTGCCTCAGCCGCTGAATAACCCTGATGGCGTGAGCAATAACAAGCCTAAAGATGCTGTTGCAAATAATAAGCCTGATGAAACTAATCCGGTTTCTATTTCAGCCAACCCTGTTGTAACGTATAAAGCTGCGCAACCGTCCAATATAATACCGGCGTCATACAATGAAAATAACAATGACGCCATCTTTGACCAACCCGACGGCAAGAAAAACAAAAACCGGGGCATCTTCCGAAAGATTGCCCGGACCTTTGAGAAAAGGACTAGTATCGATCCTACCGATAACAATAAGTTACTGGTGGCAGGGCTGGCCATTAAACTGAAATAGTTCTATATAAATTTAAAAGAGAAAGAATGAAAAGGATAATTACCCTATGTACCATTTTATGTGCAGTTGTTACTGCCTGTGCGCAAACAGATACCACCGGCACACAAACCCCGCCGCAAAATGATACCATCCGCATCGGTGGTATCATCATCATTCGCAAAGCGGGCAGCAAAGACCGGGAAGTGGAGCATGACAAAGAATATAAAATGCAGAGAAGGAAAAATGTGGACTCGGCCCGCAACCTCACCACCAACTGGTGGATATTTGATATCGGCTTTTCCAATTACAGCGACAAAACGAATTATGCTTCCGCAGACGCACAGGCATATGCCCCCGGCAGCAATGAAACCTGGTTTGAACTGAAACATGGCAAGTCAAGAAATGTTAATGTCTGGTTTTTTATGCAAAAGCTGAATGTGGCCAAACATGTGCTGAACCTGAAATATGGGTTAGGGCTTGAATTAAATAATTATCATTACAAACGCCCTATCCGCTACGATGCCAATCCCCCGGCTGTGCCCAATGCGCCAGTGGTATCGCTGGACGGAACGGTGAACAGAACCTATGAAAAAAATAAACTTGCCGCCGATTATCTTACCCTGCCCATGATGGTGAACCTCAACTTTACTCCCAAAAGCCAAAAAGGGTTTGGCCTCAGCGCTGGTATTAGTGTGGGTTACCTTTACAGTGCCCGGAACAAGACCGAAACCTCTGATGAAAAAAAGAAAAAAGCCAAAGATGATTTCAGACTGGAGAAATGGAAACTGGCCTATATTGCAGAGCTTTCTATGGGCCCAGTACGCTTCTATGGCTCCTACGCTTTTAAAAGCATGTATGAAAAGGGCCTTGACATTATGCCGTACAATTTTGGTTTTCGGTTCAGCAACTGGTAATACACCAATAACGATTTCCGGCACCGGCTCCTTATAAACGGGCCGGTTTTTTTATCACCAGTAAAAACACAAAGTATCTTTTCTAAACATCCCGTTAAAACCTGCCGTCCGGCCGGCAGGCATTTCCACATTCATAAAATATTAATTCGTGGCATTGCGTTTGAAGAGTGGATGGTTACCGGTTACACCTATTCTCACTGAAAACACTCATATACATGAAGAACTATTTCATCCTTGGCTCCGTTTTACTGGGAAGCAGTATGCTGGCAACGGAGATGAACACCACCGGCTCCAGGGCCATCTCACACAAACGGAGCAGCACCGGGGTCAAAGGGCCGGTTGGTACTATCTCCATGGTCATTGATAAATCAGACTATGAACTGAGTGTGTATGATGACAAGGGCTGGTATGCCACTTACCCCGTGGTATTCGGAAATGGCAGTCTTTCCGATAAAAAAATGCAGGGGGATAAAAACACTCCTGAAGGCAAGTTCCGCATCACTGCCAAGCGGGTGCATGAGAAATGGTGCCGTTTCCTGTCACTGGACTATCCCACTCCGGACGATATTGTAAAATTCAATAAGCGAAAAGAAAAAGGGGAGATTCCGGCCAATGCCAGTATTGGCGGCGGCATTGGCATACACGGCACCTGGCCGCATGAAGATTTTGTGGTAGACCGGTATAAGAACTGGACCCTTGGCTGCATTTCAATGAAAAATGAACATGTGATGGAGATCTATGCATTTACCAATGTTGGAACCAGGGTCACAATAAAAAAATAGCACCGGTTACTTTTGACCGGCACCCAGGAAAGCTTCTATTTCCTTTCTCCACTGAACAGGGTTATTTCTCAACAGCGATTCATGTTCCGCCCCATCGTAAACAACCAGCCTTTTATTCGCCGATGCAGTTGCCTGGTAAATACTGTTGATTTCCTTTTCGTTCACAAAATTGTCAAGGTTGCCCCACTGGTATAATACAGGGCATTTAATACTTTTGACATACCGGGAGGTCTTGTGCTTGTAACCGTTGAACCCTTTTTCTATACCAATCCAAAAGGTGGTAAAAAAAGCAAAGGGCTGATCGGGAAAACCTATTGATCTTGCCTTGGCTTTTAGATAAGATTGCAGGGAAGAAAATGGTGCTTCCAATATCAATCCCGAAGGCTGCAGACCATAATCATACACGGCACGTGCAACAGCAACAGCCCCCATGGAAACGCCATAAAGCAAAATATTTTTTTCTCCCTTGTTTTTCACATAATCAAAAGCAAGCTTAACTTCCTCGGCTTCTCTCAGGCCGATAGTAGTGATGTGACCGCTGCTGCTTCCATGCCCCCTGAAATCTACCAGCATAACATTGTAACCCAAATAAAGAAAATCATTGGCCTCATCCATATTAGTGGTCTTGCAACCGGCAATGCCATGAAAAAGAATGATCGTACCCTGGGCAGCCGAGTCAACCGGCATAAACCAGGCATCAATTATTCCCCCCTTTTTTGCAACCAGTTTAACTGTATCATATTGTCTTGCCGGAATTGTCATTACAACAGGCTTGGAATATTTGGGGCCTGTAAACAGTTTCCAGGATTTGCTAAAAATATTACTGCCGCTATTACTATAATTCCCGGGTAAATTACTGTAGAACCGGGTAAGCTTATCAGCATACAGAGCGGCGCTAATGTTAATCAGGATAAACTGCACCAGCAGCACCCATCCAATCCAGCGAAGTACAGAGCGGACTTGTTGTTTCAGCGGTTCTTTTTTCATAGATATCAGCGGCAGCCTGTCGTTGCCGCCAAAAATAGTTTTTAGCCCTCATATCCCTGCCAATTATGTGGATTTTTTGTGAAATGAGTAATACTTTAAAACCGAAACTTTCGTTCAGTAGCATACAACCCTTTACCTGATTACGAAAACCCTTTTAAAGCAGCCCGTCCGTGCTGCTTTAAATGATTAAAGGCCTGATTTTCGCCTGATTTCAGCCGGAATGGCATTTTTATTTACAATAATAGCCAGTGTCCGCATTTTAAAATAATCTTCCCGCATCCATAGAAAGCCACCCATTGCATTGGTATTGCCCCATGAATTTTTAATGTAATACCATTTATCCCCCATCTTATCTTTTGCAATAGACACTATGTGCATCATATGGTCAAGCTCAGTGCATTTGTTCTCAAAAGCTGTTTGTCTTGCGGCAGGAAAATCCTTTATCGGTTCCGGCATATAGGCGAGACCGCCGGTGTAGTCAAAGTATTCGTCCTGAGCATCGCCATCCCAACCAACAGTGTATCCGTGCTTCAGAGCGCTGTCGGTAATGGCTGAAAAATCACTGAGCGGCACATTCCAATATTCATCGCCAGTCCAGTTGTATTTATCCTCCAATACAAATTTTGAATAGAAGGGATGATGGGTGTATGAAGTTATTTCCAGGTAATCATCCGGATTGATGCCGAGGTATTCAGTAAGGTACGTTTGGGGCGTATAGGTTTTCCCTTTCAAATCAAATCGTTCTGGAACAGGGCCATAATAGAAGTCCATCGCACTGTCTATCTGCATCTTTTGCTCCTCTGGCAGGTCAGCAATACCGTATTTTACACAGTCCTTTACAAAATGAAAGAGCAGTGTATCTATCTCTGCATGATTATGGCCCGATTCACTCCTGCCCCTGCCGGAATACACTTCTTCCGGTACCATTCCAAAATTTTTCATTACCCACACGGCATCATGAAACTGGCCGCCGGGAGTAAAGAAGTTGCCGCCTTTTAGCTTCAGGTGCCTTTCTATTTTCCGCATCATTGAATGGCGGGCAATAAACATCTCGCTGAGGTCATTAGTTCCTTTACCATTTTTCATCAGTTCGCTTTCCAGGAAAGACATACTGGAAAAACTCCAGCAGGTGGAGGACAAATACTGATTTTTTACCGGGGTGCAGTACCTGACTGCAGGTACGGGGAGGTTTAAGTCTCCGCTCTTTAACCGTTGCGCACTTGAAATGGCAGATAGCTGCAACAGGTATAAAATGAAAAGCTTGCGCATGAAAAATTTCTCTGTAATGTATGTAAGAGCTTATTTACAGCCAATACCCGTAAAACGGTATCCGCTTCACATATTAAAGTTTCCCGTTTTTTATCTCCTCCACAACTCCCGGATCTAGCAAAGTAGTTGTATCCCCCAGGTTAGTATTTTCTCCTTCTGCAATCTTTCTTAATATCCGCCTCATAATTTTTCCGCTCCTGGTTTTAGGCAAACCCGGGACAAACTGAATCTTATCCGGTTTGGCGATTGCCCCAATCACCCTTGTTACGGTTTGCAAAATATCTTTCTTTCTCATCTCTTCATCACCATGGTGGCCGTTGTAAATAACATAGGCATAAATTCCCTGCCCCTTGATGTCATGCGGATAACCCACCACGGCGCTTTCCACCACACCAGCATGCATATTTATCGCATTTTCTACTTCGGCTGTGCCGATGCGGTGGCCGCTTACATTCAATACATCATCCACCCGGCCGGTGATGCGATAGTTTCCATCTGCATCCATCAAAGCCCCGTCACCGGTGAAATACAAATTTTCATACGTAGCAAAATAGTTGGTGCGGCAGCGTTCATGGTCGCCATAAGTTGTTCTTAAAATGCCCGGCCAGGGGGCTTTGATACATAAATTACCGGCCCCCTCCAAACCTTCCCCGCCAGGGGAGGCTTTCAAAGACTCCGCTGCTGCATCAGATCCTTCTATAACATTACCTTGCCCATCTACTAATACAGGTTGTACTCCCGGCATCGGCAATGTGGCCCAGGATGGTTTGGCCGGAGTTACTCCGGCAAGATTAGAAATTAAAGCCCCTCCTGTCTCCGTTTGCCACCAGGTATCCACGATGGGGCATTTTTTCTTTCCGACATTTTCATCATACCAGTGCCATGCTTCCTCATTGATAGGTTCGCCAACTGTACCTAATATTTTAAGCGAAGAAAGATCTTTTCCTTTCAGCGGTTCCAGGCCAAAGCCCATCAGGCTTCGGATAGCCGTTGGCGCTGTATAAAGAATATTGACCTTATGTTTATCAACTATATCCCATATCCTTCCTGCATCGGGCCAGGTGGGAATGCCCTCAAACATCAACGATGTTGCCCCGGCACATAATGGGCCGTAAACAATATAACTGTGCCCGGTTATCCAGCCTATATCTGCCGTGCAAAAATGAATTTGCCCTGGCTGATATTGAAATACATTAACAAACGTGTAAGTTGTCCATAGCATATAACCAGCGCTACTATGCACTACGCCTTTTGGTTTGCCGGTACTCCCGGATGTATATAATATAAATAACGGGTCTTCTGCATCCATTTCTTCTACGGGAAAAGAAACCACCCCGTTTTTCTCCACCTGCTCTTCAGCTATATCCATTTCATCTTCCCACCATACATCTCTTCCTTTAATCATTGATACAGGAATCCTTGTCCGGGTATAAACAATTACTTTCCTCACCGTTTTATTCCCAACCAGCGCATCATCAATTACACTTTTCAATGGAATATCTTTTCCGCCCCGGTAAGCGCCATCGCAGGTAATGATGTATTCCGCTTTTGCATCATCCAGTCTGTCGGCAATACTCTGTGCAGAAAAACCTCCGAATATCACACTGTGAATGGCACCAATTCTTGCACAGCCCAACACCGCATAAGCCAGTTCGGGAACCATGCCCATATATATACAAACCCTGTCGCCTTTTTTCACCCCATTATTCTTCAGTATTTGCGCTACCTGGCACACTCTTTTGTGAAGACGGTTATATGTTACCACCCTCACCCTTTCTTCAGGATTATTGGGTTCCCAGATAATGGCTGGCTTTTCGCCTATTGTTGCCAGGTGCCGGTCAATGCAGTTCTCCGTAATATTCAGCTTGGCGCCTTTAAACCACTCCACTTTGGGTTCTTTGAAATTCCACTCCAGCACTTTGTCCCACTTCTTTCTCCATTGAAAATTTTCTGCCACCGTAGCCCAGAATGCGTCCGGCTGTTCCACACTTTGTTTGTAATCTTTATGATATTGCTCCAGCGATATTATCTGAAAAGGATATGACATAGACAATCTTTTACCCTTTAAAAGTACGAAGACAAAAAATTTATCCGTCACATAAAATCTATTCGTATTTTGAATGCGTGAATGAAACAAAAAACAGCGGGGAAGCAATCCGCAGAGTGATAGCGGCATCATCCGTTGGCACCATGATAGAATGGTATGATTTTTACATTTTTGGCATGTTGGCCAAAACGATCTCTACCCAGTTTTTCCCGGAAGGAAACCCGACCGCAGCGCTGTTGAGTACACTGGCCATATTTGCCGCAGGTTTTCTCGTTCGTCCTTTTGGCGCTTTGGTATTTGGACGCCTGGGCGATCTGATTGGCCGCAAATATACTTTCCTGCTGACGCTGGTCATCATGGGGATTTCTACTTTTTTAATCGGATGTGTTCCCAATTATAAAAGCATCGGCATTGCTGCTCCAATAATTGTATTGGTTTTAAGATTATTACAAGGCCTTGCATTGGGTGGTGAGTACGGCGGGGCTGCCACCTACGTAGCCGAGCATGCACCAAAGGGCAAAAGAGGATTTTATACTAGCTGGATACAAACCACGGCTACCTTGGGATTATTTATAGCACTCGGTATAATTCTGCTGGTAAAGGCTAATATGTCTGAAGCCGCATTTAATGCGCAGTGGGGTGGCTGGCGGTATCCTTTCTGGATTTCTATTGTGCTGGTGGGTATTTCCATTTACATAAGGCTGAAGATGAAAGAATCTCCGCTGTTTGCCGAATTACAGGCAGCAGGCACTACTTCAAAAAATCCTTTAAAAGAAAGTTTCCGGCATAAAGCCAATTTTAAAATGGTGCTGCTGGCACTGTTTGGCGCTGTGATGGGGCAGGGTGTGATCTGGTACACCGGGCAGTTTTATGCGCAGAATTTTTTGGAGACCAAGTGCAATATTGAATTTGAACAGAGCCGGACCATTATGCTTTGGGCTATTGCCTTTGCCACACCGTTCTTTATTTTCTGGGGATGGCTCAGTGATAAGATTGGAAGGAAGTGGATCATGATGGCGGGGATGTTGGGAGGAGTCATTTTTTATCGGCCAATTTTTGGGGAATTCTTAAAAGATACGAATGTGACGGAATGGAAAATAAGTAATGAAGATTTGTACTTAAGTTTAAACAATCTTAGAACTTACACTGATGATGAGTTAAATTTTGATGAACAATCCGGCAGAAATTATAAAAAGGATAAGTTCATTAAAAAAGTGAATGACACAACTTTTCTTGTTGGAACTGCAAAGGCAATTTATCCACCACTAAGTCAATTATCGGATGATTTTGATAAGCGTTTTACAATAAAGCTAAAGAGGTCAAATTCTTCAGCTTATCAGGTTGAAGTAAGCAATAAAACTTACTGGAAATTCATTTTCCTTGTTTGGATAATAATAATTTTCGTTACCATGGTCTATGGCCCCATCGCCGCATTTTTAGTTGAAATGTTCCCGACAAAAATCCGTTACACTTCTATGAGTTTACCCTATCATATCGGCAATGGTGTGTTTGGAGGGCTTGTACCTTTCATTGGATTATTACTGACAAGCACCTATACTTCCGACCCGCTGGTAGGACTTTGGTACCCGATCGGGGTGGCGGCGCTTTGCTTTATTATCGGCACATTATATCTCAGGAATAAAATTGACAGAAATATCAGGGACTAACCTCACCCTAAGCCCTCCCAAAAGAGAGGGGCTCGTCCGGCACAACCCTGACTTATTTGAAAATAATTTTAGTAAAACGGAAACTCAAAATTATGAACGCTTTCAAACGATACTTTGGCTTGCTGTTTTTACTCCTTGCCCCGCTGGTTATTTATGAACTGGTGACCGGCGCCATTGCCAATATTGACACGTCGGGGAAAAAGGATATCAACAATCCTGTCATCTGGATCATCATCATCGCCATTTTTACCCCTATTGCCATAGGGCTGGTCATCTTTGGCTGGTATGCCTTCCGGGGGGAGTATGATCACTTACCTGAAAAGTCGAAAGAATTATAAGGGTAATTCGGGCAGCGCTTATCTTAAAGACCACTAAGTTTTACAGATGAAACCATATGAAATTTTATTAAAGGAGAATAAAGCCTGGGCCACCGGAAAGCTATCAGATGATCCGCAATATTTTGACAGGCTTTCCCATTTGCAAACTCCCGAATTTCTCTGGATCGGCTGTAGCGACAGCCGGGTGCCAGCCAATGAAATTACCGGCACCCAGCCCGGCGAAATCTTTGTGCATCGCAATGTTGCCAACCTCGTTATCAATACCGACGTAAATGTTTTAAGTGTTCTTGATTATGCCGTCAATCACCTGAAAGTAAAACATGTTATCATCTGCGGCCACTATGGATGCGGCGGTATTAAAGCAGCCACCACAAAAACTGATTTCAAACCGGTACTGAATATGTGGCTGCGCAATATCAAAGATGTGTACCGGCTACACCGGGAAGAGCTGGATAGGATTAAAGAAGAGGAAACCCGCTGCGACAGGCTGACAGAACTGAATGTGCAGGAGCAGATATTAAACCTTGCCAAAACATCCATCATTCAGCGGGCCTGGAAAAATGAAAACCGGCCTGATCTGCATGGTTGGGTGTATGGGTTAAAAGACGGAATTATCAAGCCTTTAGTGGAAATGAAGGCAGGTACACATATTGACCCGCTGTATGAATACGAAGAGCTCTGATACTACCGGGTAATATAGTGTTGTAATAAAAAGACAGCCGCACCGGACAGATAACCCAGCAGCGCCAGCCAGCCAATTTTTTTCATGTACCAGAAGAATTCAATTTTTTCTATCCCCATGGCGGCCACACCAGCCGCGGAACCGATGACCAGGCAACTGCCGCCTGTGCCGGCACAATAAGCGAGGAACTCCCAGAAGAAGTGGCCGGTTGGGTATTGCTCTAGCCCATACATGCCCTGCGCCGCGGCCACCAACGGCACATTGTCCACTATCGCTGATAATAACCCAATCAGTATAGTAATGATTTTGATATTGCCCACTGATTCGCTGAGTGAAGCGGATAAACTGGCCAGGATACCTGTTGCCTGCAAGACCGCTATGGCCAGCAGGATGCCCAGGAAAAAAAGTATGCTCGGCGTATCTATTTTCCGGAGTGCATGATTAACGGAGAAATGCCCTTTCTCTTCTTCATCCTTTTCGCTGTGGATCATTTCTGTTATCAGCCACATAACACCCAGCCCCAGCAATACACCCATGTAAGGCGGCAGGTGGGTAACTGTTTTGAATACCGGGACAAACAACAGGCTGCCGAGCCCCAGCCAAAATACTGCTGTTCTCTCCCTTGCCGTGGAGGTAAATTCTTTTTTTGATTCTGTCTGCTCATTTCTAACTGCATTGCCGCTTACCTGCATACTGATGATAGAGGCTGGCACCACAAAACAGACAATGCTGGGTAAAATAGTTTGTACAATAATACTGCTTGTCGTTATCTGCCCGCCTATCCAAAGCATAGTGGTAGTAACATCCCCGATAGGACTCCAGGCACCACCGGCATTGGCTGCAATGATGACAAGCCCCGCAAACAACAGCCTGTCCTTTTTTTCGGGGATGATAATACGTAACAGAGAAACGATTACGATAGTGGTGGTCAGATTATCCAAAACGGCAGAAAGAAAAAAAGTGATGATACCGATTATCCAGACCAGTTTTCTTTTACTGGTAGTTCGGATACGGCTGGTGATGACCTCAAACCCATCATGGGCATCAATCAGCTCCACAATGGTCATGGCTCCCAACAGAAAAAATAAGATACCGGCCACTTCCCCGAGATACTCACCCACCAGATGCCCGGGAGAATTTTTATCATCCGACAGCAGTGCGAAAACTGTCCAGCATAGTACACCGGTGATGAGCGCTGAAGCTGCTTTATTTATTTTCAGGGGGTGTTCCAGTGCTATGGCGGCATAGCCAAGAATGAAGATAATGGTGATGACAGTAACCATGCGCTATAAAAATAGTGAAATTAGTCTCGGTGAAATCAGGAATTAGCAATTTGTGGTAGGTTTGCAGCATGTCCATCGAAGTAAAGAACCTGCTGAAAGAATACGGCGAACAGAAAGCCGTAAATAATATTTCGTTTAAGGTGGGTAAAGCTGAGATCGTTGGTTTTCTCGGTCCTAATGGCGCCGGCAAATCCACCACCATGAAGATCATCACCGGCTATCAACAGCAGACCGGCGGCGAAGCTTATGTATGCGGCATCAATGTGACGGAACAACCCCTCGAAATAAAAAAGAAGACCGGCTATCTGCCGGAACTGAACGCTTTGTACCATGATATGTATGTAAAGGAATACCTGGGCTTTATCGCTGAGCTTCATGAGGTAAAAAGTCAGAAGTCGGAGGTCGGAAAAGTCATTGAACTCGTCGGTCTCGGCACGGAATCGAAGAAAAAAATCGGCCAGCTTTCCAAAGGGTACAGGCAAAGAGTGGGGCTGGCAGCCGCTTTAATACATGACCCGGAAGTATTAATATTGGACGAACCCACTTCCGGTCTTGACCCGAACCAGATCGTTGAGATACGGGAAGTGATAAAAAAACAAGGTCAGATCAAAACCGTTCTTTTTTCCTCTCATATCCTGCAGGAAGTAGAAGCCATGTGTGACCGGGTGATCATCATCCATAAAGGAAATATAGTGGCGGATGATTCACTTAGTGTGTTGCAGAAGACCAGTGACAAACAACAATCAGTGACAGTAGAGTTCAAAGAGAAAGTTGAAAAAGAATGGCTGGAAAGAATTGATGGGGTAACGAACGTAAAAAATATTCAATACTCAATTTTCAATATTCAATGCTCAAATGCAGAAGCAGTTAAAACCCAGGTCCTTCAACTGGTCATTGATAAAAACCTGAACATCGTTTCACTCCAAAGTGAAAGTCAAAGCCTTGAAGAAGTGTTCAGGGCTTTGACAAACGGAGGTTAAAATCCTTTCTTCTCTGCCGGTTTATCTGTTTTCCCCTTCTCGAAATCTCCGCTGTACACCATCACTAATTTCGATTTATCAAAATATTTGCGCAAAGCGGCATTCACTGCTTCCAGCGATACTGATTTTATTTTATTTTCAAAGTCGGTGAAATCGGTCAGGTCCCTCTCATCCCGCATATACCAGCGAAGCTGGCGGGCCAGGAAATCATTCATGCCCAGAGATGTTTTATTCCCCTCCAGCCAGGCATTTTTTGATTTTTCCAGTTCATCTTTGGTAAAGCCGCCTTTGAGGGCCTTGTCAACCTCCTGGTGCAGCACAGAGTCGAGACGATTTTTATACAAGGGATTGAACATGGCATACACCCCCCAGTTGGAAACATCGTAGCGGTAATTGGAGTTCATGAATGTTCCGGCCCCATAGCTCATACCCTCATTTTCCCTGAGCCGCTGCGGGATGCGGGAAGAAAGAAAGGCGCCGCCGCCCAGCAGTTCGTTGGCCATATACATAGCAGGAAAATCAGGATGGGTTTCCGACATATTGATATTGATATTGGCCAGCAGCATGGCATTGGTCTTGTCAGGAGTGTTGATGGTTTCCGTAGTTCCTTTTACCTCAAAATGTTTGGGTACAATGGTGGCAAACTTCATCTTGCTGTTCCATTTGCCGAAAGTCTTATTCAGAAAGTCTGTCACTGTTTTTTTATCCAACTCCCCCACAAATGCTGAAATGGAATTATTGGCTCCGTAGAAATCTTTATAGTAGGCTTTCAGGTCATCCAACTTTATTTTAGCAAGATCTTCCAGCGATTCGTCAGAAGAAGCGGCATAGTTGGGATGGCCCTTGGGATAATTGGTCGTTAATTTCGACAGTTTTTCAGTTGCTACAGTCTGGGGGTCGCTTTTATAAGCTTCAATATCAGCTTTGGCGTCAAGTTTTATCTTTTCAAATTCAGCTTCGTCAAATTTGGGATTGTGCAGCATATCATCCAGCAACGCCAGCGCTGCGGAAAGGTTTTGTTTGTCGGTATTGATGTTAATGACAAGCCCGTTCACCGCCCCGGAAAAAGAAATATTGGTTTTGATGCGGTCCAGTTCATCGCTGATCTGTTTTTTACTACGGGTGCCGGTGCCGGCCTTCAGCATATCGGCCAGCAGGGATGATATTTCCGGTTTGTTCATCAGGCTGTTCTCATCACCAAAGCGCAGGGAGATGCTCGCATTGATCTTATCTCCTTTGGTGGGTTTTTGCAGCAATGCATATTTCCCGCCGTTGGGCAATTTGCCGAACTCTGTATTCTTTTTAATATTCGCAATGCTGTTTTCAAAATTCTCTTTCTGGGCGGCTGCTTCTTTTCCTTTATAGCCGCTCAGCAGTTTGGCCACATCGGGTGTTTCACTTACCACGGTTCTTTCGGGGGCCGCTTCAGGAGTAAATACGCCAAAAGTGCGGTTGGATGATTTGTAATACCGTTTCGCTACGGCTTTCAGATCATCCACGGTTAGTTTTTCCATCCTGTCCCTGTGCAGGAACCACAGCCGCCAGTCGCCTGCGCCAATGTATTCCGTAAGGCCAATGGCAAAATCAGTTGTTTTAGCCATGGCATCTTCAATGTATTTAAGCCGGTTATTCTTTGCACGGGCAAGGTCTTCTTCCGTGATATTCATGGCGCCGATGCCGTCTGCGGCGCTTAGTAATTCCCATTTGGCGCTGTCAATACTTTTATCCTTTGGCACTTCCAGCTCAAAATATGACAGGCCCGGATCAAAAAGGGTAGGCGCCCATCCCCATACTTTGGAAGCCATTTTAGTTTCCACCAATCTTTTATAAAACACCCCCGAGGGGTCATTGGTAAGAATTTCTATCAGTGCATCGTTGGCGGTATAATCTTTATCTGCCTGCGACGGAGTATGATAAGCGAGGCCGATATATTGTATATCACCGGTGCGTTTTAATGAAACTTGTCTTTCCCCGTCCTGAACAGGCTCTACGGTATAAGGGGGCTGTAGCTTACGGGTGGGTTTGGGTATGGGGCCGAAATACTGTTGCGCATATTTCAGCGCATTCTTTTCATCAAATTTCCCGGCGATGATAAGCACTGCATTATCCGGCTGGTAATATTTTTTGTAAAACAGTTTCAGGTTCTCCGCTTTCACCCTTTCAATATCTTCTTTGCTGCCAATGGTGGATTTGCCGTAGTTGTGCCAGAGGTACATGGATGAGATAACCCGCTGCATCAGCACATTGCTCTGGTAGTTTTCCCCGATTTCAAATTCATTGCGCACCACGCTGAATTCTTTGGCCAGCTCCTCCGGCAGTATTTTGGAGTTCACCATGCGGTCGGCTTCCATATCAATCGCCCAGCGCAGGTTTTCATCCGAGGCGGAAAGGATTTCGTAATAATTGGTGCGGTCGTACCAGGTGGTGCCGTTGGCAAAAGCGCCTTTATCGGCCAGCGCCTTTTTGATATCCGGGAATTTTTTGGCCTGCTTAAAAAGCATGTGCTCCAGCAAATGCGCCATACCGCTTTCTCCATAGCCCTCATGGCGGCTGCCTACTTTATAAACAATATTTACTGCAATATTGGTTTGTGATGCATCGGGCATCAGCAGTATCCGCAGACCGTTGCTGAGTTCATATTCTTTGATGCCTTCAACCGTGGTGATAAGTTTTGGCGCTGTTTGCGCAGAAACAGTTTTTGCATTCAGCAGCAAAAGGCTGGCTGTAAAAGCCAAAAGGATAAGTCGCATGAGTATTTGATTTGGCTGAAAGTAGGTGAAAACGGGAAAAGGACAAAACCGCCTGACAAAAAGCGGTATTTCAGTTGGTTTCACGCAAAGGCGCAAAGCAAATAAGACGCAAAGAATTACTTATGTATGCAGGACAGTTATAAACTTAGCGTCTTTTCTCCCTGGCGTTTTTGCGTGAAAAAGATTTTGAAGGGTTAGCGTATAAGTGTCAGGGTCCCTTTTTCCATCACCACTTTGTTATTGCTGTCGAAATATTCCACCACCCATACAAAAACACCGGATGGCTGTTCTACTCCCTGGTATTTACCATCCCATCCCTTGCCGTAGGATTGGGTGTAATAGATGCGCTGGCCTGCACGGTTAAAAACGGAAAAGCTCCTCAGGCCCTTCATGCCAATAAGGTAAGGGCGGGCCAGGTCGTTCAGCCCGTCATTATTGGGAGTAAAGGCAGTAGGCAGATAGAAGCCCGGTTTCTTCAGCACCAGCATCTGTATGGTATCAGTGGTAACACAGGTATGCAGGTCTGTTATGTCAATCAGGTATTTTATATCATCGCTTGCAGCTGTGAACTCGGTATATCTGGTATTGTAGCTACTGAGATACATGGGCGGCCGCCAGTTATAGATGTTGCCGATGCTATCCCGCACATGCAGCCAGTGCGAACTGCCCTGCGGTACGGTAACGGTGCGGTAGGTATAACCCGGCGCCTGTCTGTTCACCTGCACAGTTTTGATGACGGTTTGGGTATCGCTTTCGCAGCCGAGTGTCGTCATTTTAAGTATCACATCAAACTTACCGGGCTGGGTGTTATAGATTACAGGCAGCGGGTCTTTTAATAATGACAGCGGGTCGCCGTTGCCAAAATTCCAGCTGTACCATGCCTGCGGCGAACTGTTTTCATTGCTCAGGTTGGTAAATTGTACGGGTATTCCTGTGCAAATGGAATCCCAGGCAAAATCAGGTGTCCCGTTGGGCATAATGTGAAAAGGATAAACAGCGGTACTGTCTTTACAGCCGAATTCGGTAGTGGTAACCAGTTTTACATTATATGTGCCAACACGGCTAAAAGTGCGGATGGCATCCGTGCTGATATCGGTGACACCGTCATTGTACCGCCACAGGTAGGTCATAGCGGCATTATCTGGTGTGCTGGAAGTGTTGGTAAATGTAAGCGAGTTATTGCTGATGCAGCCGGTGTCGTTGCTGGCTGTAAATGCTGCAACCGGTAAAGGATGAACAAAAACAGGATAGTTGCTGGTACTGTCAAGACAACCGCCCTGTGTTACCTCCGCCCAGTAAATGCCTGAAACGGATGGGGCATAGGTAATACCGGTGGCGCCGGGTATGGGGCCGGCGGCGAGTTCATACCATTGCACGGCAGTGGAGCTGCTGTTTACGGACAAAGTGGCCCTGGGCTCATTGATACATGTACTGATATTACCGTTAAATGTTACAGCGGTATCTACATTGAAGTTATCAACAATAGTTGAGTCGCTATTGGTACAGCCGGTCAGTATGTCTGTCACAGTAACAACAAACTCGGTTGGCCCAGGAACAGGCCCGGCGATAGGGTTTGAAATATTGGGATTGTTTACCAACCCCGCCGGTATCCAGGAATATGTATGGGCGGCTAACGGAGGGCCTCCTATCTGTACCAGTTGACCGTTACAAATTGTTTGATCGGGGCCGGCATTGGCGGGGGGTCTTGTGCCTACATCAACAATAGCATATAAGGTATCCAGACAGCCATAGCCTGGGTAAGGGGTTATTTCCACAGGGAAAATAGAACCAACAGCCGGTGGCGGGGTCAGCGTCAGTGTTTGATTGGTACCAATGACATTTGCAAAGGCAATTCCGTCAAACCAGCGGTAACCCTGAAAACCAAAAGGAGCAGTGAGGGTAATACCCGTATCACCGGGACAAATGAAATTTCCGGTTATAGCGCCACTGCAAACTGTACCTACATCTAAATAGGCATAGCCAAAATGTCCTGTTTGTGAACAATCCTTTGTTATAAATTCAAGCATGATGGTACTGCCGATATAAGCATTCAGGTTGATACTGATTGGGGTCCAATCTTTATATACTACCTGCGGGTTTACCGGCGATTGTTGAAAACCAGGAAGCGAGCTGGAAGCGATAAAATCGAAATCCACACATGCCAATGGCAAACCAGTTGCAACATCCACTATTCTGGCCATAAATCTTGGCTGATTAGCCGGAACATGACCGGGATCCTGTAAAACAACCGCATAGTAAAACAGCATCGAAAAATTAGACACAGTTGAAGGAATCGTGTAAGTATAGGATATACTTTCTGCCTGGGCCCCGGTTTGGCTGTTGCCAAGTTTTACGCAATAATTACTCCCGTTAGGACACATTTCAGGAAATAAGCCAAAAGGATCTGTTCCGGCAGTAGCGGCATCAATAATGGTATGCCTGCCGGGCTGAACGCCAACATTTGGCAAAGGAAGAGGATCTCCTGTAACCCCGTACCTGCACACCCATCCTGAGAAATTTCCCAATTCAATATCAAGATTGGAAGGACATAACCCTGTTTGTGCCTTGCTTTTGGTGCAAAAACAAACAGCGAGCAGCGCAGTAAGGAAATATGCAGAAAGCCGGTGACCCATCCCTCAGAAATAGAGGCCAAACTTATTCAAAAAAACTGGCATTTTTTCAATTTATCCCGGCCGGTATATATCTCATTTATCATTACAGGAAACGTCGTTTCTTTGCCAAAAGGACTCTCCGAAGTAGTCTTTTGACCTCCGGAGCGCCATAGCAAGTAAATTTACTTATTCATTCAAAACCAGCTAATAATCCATGAGCTACATCGCAGAGATCTTTGCCCGGCAAATCCTGGATTCCAGGGGAAACCCCACCGTGGAAGCAGATGTGATAACCGATGAAGGGGCCCTTGGCCGGGCCGCCGTACCCAGCGGAGCCAGCACTGGTATACACGAAGCCGTCGAGTTGAGGGATGGCGATAAGAAAAACTATTTGGGAAAAGGAGTGCTCAAGGCCGTTCAGCACGTAAATAATATCATTGCCCCTGCCCTGATCGGCAATGATGTGGCTGACCAGACCGGCATTGATGAAATGATGATACAACTGGACGGTACTGCCAACAAAGGCAAACTCGGCGCCAATGCAATACTGGCCGTAAGTATGGCCGTGGCCAAAGCGGCTGCGGAAGAAGCATCATTGCCCCTGTACCGCTATATCGGCGGCACCAATGCCAAAACATTGCCCATACCCATGATGAACATCCTGAACGGCGGCGCCCATGCAGACAATAAAATAGACTTTCAGGAATTCATGGTAATGCCCGTCGGCGCTTCCTCCTTCAGCGAGGGGCTGCGCTGGGGAGTGGAGATATTTCATGCCCTTAAATCAGTATTAAGGAAAAAAGGTTTCAGCACCAATGTGGGGGACGAAGGCGGTTTTGCCCCCAATATACAAAGCAATGAAGAAGCCATTGACACGGTGATGGAAGCTATCGTGGCGGCAGGATATAAGCCCGGCACACAAATTACCATTGCCATGGATGCGGCCAACAGCGAACTGTGGGACAACAAGAAGAAAAAATATGTATTTCATAAAAGCAGCGGCAAGGAAATGAGCAGCGACCAATTGGTGAAATTCTGGGAAGGCTGGGTGAAGAAATATCCCATCGTTTCCATTGAAGACGGTATGGCTGAAGACGACTGGAACGGCTGGGCCGCACTCACAAAAGCCATCGGCAGCAAATGCCAGTTGGTGGGTGATGATTTGTTTGTGACCAATGTTACCCGGTTGCAGCAGGGCATTGACAAAAATATCGGCAATGCTTTGCTCGTTAAAGTAAACCAGATAGGAACAGTAACAGAAACCATCAATGCCGTTACGCTGGCACAGCATAACGGCTACAACACCATCATGAGCCACCGCAGCGGGGAAACAGAAGACAGCAGCATTGCCGACCTCGCCGTAGCGCTGAACTGCGGACAGATAAAAACCGGCTCTGCCTCCCGTACCGACCGCATGGCCAAGTACAACCAACTTATCCGTATCGAAGAATTATTAGGCATGTCGGCTGTTTATCCGAAAGGAAAGATTAAATTTGGGAAATGATATCAGAAGTATGAGGTATGATGTCAGAGAAGTCGCCCTGTTGTGAATCTCCGACCTCATACTTCCGGCCTCTGACCTCCGATAAATATCCAACCATGAAATTGCTGACCCGCCTGCCCCCTTGGCTTAAAAACAAGTACCTGATCTCATTTGCGGCTTTTTGCGCCATCATGTTTTTCCTCGATAAGAATGACGTATTCACACAGCTTGACCGCACCCGGGAACTGAAAAACCTGCGACAGAGCAAACAATATTATACCACAAAGATTGCCGCTGAACGTAAAGAATTAGAAGCACTTAGGCATAACCCCGCCACCCTTGAAAAATATGCCCGGGAGAAGTACCTGATGAAGCGGGATAACGAGGAACTCTTCATCATACCGGAAAACTACGGTTCGCCAAAGAATTAGCAATCCCGGCACAATAAGGCCCTGCAAGCCCCGTTAATATGACGGACGTTTATAATATCTGGCTAACAAGGACATCACTATTTCTGGACAAATTAACCGGTTTGCTAATGACCAACTTTACTCCTGAGGATCTCTTATTGTATTTATACAAAGAGACCTCTGACCAACAGACCACTGCCATTGAAGCCGCACTGGAAAAAGACTGGACCCTCCGTGAAAAATTGAATGTGCTGAAAGCATCCATGCAAAGGCTGGACAAACTGACCGTTTCCCCCCGTACGGAAACGCTACTGAATGTACTGAGCCATGCCCGGGAACAGGCGGCCGAAACAGTTCAGTAATCATTACGGCTTTAAAAGACTTAAGTCCCGTAATGCCTCAGGCAAGACGGGACTTTTTGTATTTTACACCCCCTCATTACTATTGACTATTAACCCATGACCCGAAACCAACGCTACAGCTTCTTCATTGACTGGTTCGAAAAGAACATGCCCGTAGCCGAAACGGAACTGGAGTTTGAAGACCCTTATGAATTATTGGTGGCCGTTATTCTTTCTGCTCAATGCACCGACAAAAGAGTGAATATGACAACCCCCGCCATCTTTAAAAAATACCCCACTGTACAATCACTCAGCAAAGCCGGTTTTGATAATCTCTTTCCGCTTATCAAAAGCATCTCCTACCCCAACAATAAAGCCAAACACCTCATCGGCATGGCCAATAAAGTGGTGAATGATTTTGCAGGAAAAATCCCGATGACAGTGAACGAACTGATGCAACTGCCGGGGGTGGGAAGGAAAACCGCCAATGTCATCACATCTGTGGTAGATAAACAGCCCAATATGGCCGTAGACACCCATGTATTCCGGGTGAGTAAACGGATTGGCCTGGTTCCGCAAACCGCATCCACTCCTTATGCAGTTGAAAAGGAATTAGTAAAAACTATTCCTGTATCTCTTATTCACAAAGCCCATCACTGGCTTATCCTGCATGGCCGTTATATATGCCAGGCCCGCAATCCTAAATGCGTAGAATGCGGGTTACAACCCGTCTGCCGTTATTTTCAGCAGAAAAAATCCTGAGTAGAACCCGCATTCAATATCTCTTCGTACATCCCTATGAAAAATTCATGGCTGTCTTCGTATAACAGACACTGTAAAAAATTACTGAACGTAGCGAAAATCCGTTAGGCTTATTATGGCGATTTTCAAACCGGCTAATGCCGGTTTTTTTGTACCCCGTTTTTCATCCTTAGATAACTAGGATTTAAACTTTGCCATTTCTTATAAATCAATACATTTACCCATCCATTTTTACCCCGTCCAGCCCCTGTGTAAAGCCTTAATTTATTCAGCGAAAAAATTGAAGCGGAATGAGAAAACTTATAGCATTGGCGCTGGTAATCTGCCTTATACCCAGCCAACCCCTGGAAGCGCAATACTATTACTACAACAGCAAATACTATGAAAGCGATGTGGTTTTTGAGATCGGCGTCAGCGGCGGGGTCATGAACTCCCTCACCGACCTGGGCGGCAAAAAGGGCATCGGCAAAAATTTTATCAAAGACCTGAGATGGAAAACAGCCCGGCTTTCCTACGGCGCCTATATTATGGCTATGTACCGGAATGCTATCGGGGGAAGGATTGAAGGCACTTTCGGGCAGGTGGCGGGTTACGACAGTATCCTGAAAAATGTGGCGGCATCCACCAACGGCCGCTATGAACGCAACCTCAGCTTCCGCAGTAAGATTGCCGAACTGCAGGTAGCCATCGAGATACATCCGCTTTTTTTCAGAAGCTATGATAATGAGAAAGAGCCGCCGCGGTTTTCTCCCTACGCAGTTATCGGCGCCGGTTATTATTCCTTTGACCCCGAAGCTTATCTTGCCGGCCAGTGGTTTGCGCTGGCCCCGCTCCGGCTCGAAGGACAGGGTATGGCTGAATACCCTGACCGTAAACCATATCATCTTAAGCAATATAACCTGCTCGGCGGACTGGGCCTTAAATACGAGATTACCCCCAGTCTGAATGCAAGACTGGAACTGGTACACCGCAAACTCTTTACGGATTACCTCGACGATGCCAGCACCGATTATATTGATGCCAGCCTTTTTCCCAATTACCTGCCGCCCATTCAGGCAGCCATTGCACAACAATTATATTTCCGCAGAAATGAAATCAATGCAAGCGATATACAACCCCTGCCCGGCGACCAGCGGGGCGACCCCAGGGACAAAGACGCCTATTTCACCATTCAGGCCAAAATAGGACTCACTTTTGGGCGGCGAAGAAGATAGCGGCATTTGTTTATTATACCGGAAAAGAGGCTGTCTCAATAGCTAAAAAAAAAGGAACACAATTCAAAGTTTTTGACGAAGTACACAACGAGTTGATAACAAAGGCAAATCTCTTTGTGAACTTTGTGTTTTCCCTGCCTGCCGGTTTACCTTTCTGCTTTCGCCCTAGCTTCAGCGAAGGCAAGCCGGAGCAAAGCGAAGGTATATGAGGCCGGTTAGTGTCTGTTGTGTTCCAAACTACTTTTGCGACAGCCTTTTTAATTTTTTAATTTTACTGGCGCTGTAAAGTTGTTAGCGAAGCAATGCCATTTACACAAGAAGGTTGCGCTATAAATCATGAACCATGCAGGATGGAGTATTACAAGTGGATGAACATGCTTTTAACAGTTATCTCTCCTTCAAACCGCTGGTAGAGTCGCTAAAGAAAAACATCCGGGAAGGCAATCCCGGAATGCAGAAGCTGTACGGTCAGGTAGTGGCGCAGTTTGAATCACACCCCGAATTGATGAAACCCGTAGCTGACCTGGCAACATTGTTTCCTCACACCGAACTCATCGAAGAATTGTTGTCAGCTGTCTTTCCCCCTACCACCACTAATTTCATGTATGGCATTTCGCTGCCCTTCCGTTTCCAGGCCGTGTATGTTTCACCTGCTTTCAAAAAAAACCTCATTAAACCGGGCACTAATGAAATCTTGGTGCCAGAAAACCAGGTGGGAGTAAGCCTGAGCCAGGAAAAACTGAATGCCGCATATGGCCTCATTCTTAAAAAATATATGGGTGTCAGCTCATCGGATGCTTATCGTTCTGTGTATCCATATACCGAAGAAACCACCGGCCTCACCCGGTACATGGAACTGCGGCTCGATACCCGTTTCATTGAGGTAAAACCGCTGGGCGAAATGCCCAAACTCCCTGTCACCGTCATGGACCGGCAATCGAACCGGATGATGAAGCTGGAAGAACTAATGCGTTTGATACCGCTCGACCAGTTTGTGTTTGAAGGGCTGGTGGTGATGCGTATCAATGATGTGACCGAACAGGCGGTTATCGCCGAAATAAAAAACAAACTGCTCCATTTTGATGCTATGTCGGACATACAGGGCTATGCTGAACTGGAAACATTCATCCAAAGCCTTATCTGCATCAAAGGGCTGGGCATCGGCATCACCCCTTTCTTCAAGATCAACGGTCACTATGTCTATTCAGACCTGCACAATGCCAACAGCATCCTGTTCCGAAATATGAACTCGCTGGCAGAAAAAGACGAGATCAGCGACTACTGCAAGCTGCTGTTCCGCGACAATGACCAGCCCCTGCTTTTTGAAACACTTAATGAAGACAATCTTGCTGATGTGCAGTGCCTGCAATATTATCACCGGGAAGGGGCCCGCAGCCTCATCATCTGCCCATTGAAGGAGGGCAAAAACCTTATCGGCATGCTGGAAATTGTTTCCAAAGTGCCGGGGCAGCTAAAGCCCGCCCACATCACCCGGGTGGAGGGGGCTATTCCGCTGTTTACCCTTGGCCTGGAGAAAAGCCTGGAGCAACTGAACAATGAAGTGGACAAAGTGATCAAGAAAAAATTTACGGCCGTGCAACCGGCCGTTGAATGGAAGTTTACCGAAGTGGCGCTCGACTATATCGTCAACCAGCATGAGAAAGAAGATGCGAGAATACAGCGCATCACATTTGATGATGTGTGGCCGCTGTATGCCGCATTGGATATCCGCAACTCCTCTACTGAGCGGTCTGCTGCCATACAAAAAGATATGCTGGAACAACTGGAGCTTGCCCAAAAAGTGGTGAAGAAAGCACAGGCACAACTGAATTTTCCGCTGCTGCAGGAGCTGGAGTTCAAGATAGACCGCTTCACCATGGCGGCATCCGATACGCTGCAATCAGAAGAAGAGATGAGCATCAACGATTTTATGAAGACACAGGTACAGTCTGTCTTTAACCACCTGCACGGCACAGAACCTTTGCTGAAAAAAGAGATAGAACATTATTTCTCCTCCCTCGATCCGCAGACGGGTATGCTCTACCGCCACCGCAAAGAATACGAGGCCAGTGTGACCCGCATCAACGAAACACTGTCCCGTTTTATTGACCGGGAGCAGCTCTCCGCACAAAAAGTGTACCCGCATTATTTTGAACGCTATGTCACCGACGGGCTGGAGTTCAATATCTACCTCGGCCAGTCCATTTCCCCCCGTAAAAAATTTGATGAGATATACCTGCATAACCTGAAGATGTGGCAACTGACCGTGCTGGCCAAGGCAGCAAGAAAGACCCACCAGTTGGAAGCGGAGCTGAGCCATGCGCTGCGCACTACACAACTCATTCTTTCGTATAGCCAGCCACTGGCTGTTACTTTTCGTACCGAAGAAAGAAAATTTGATGTGGACGGCACCTACAATGTACGCTACGAGATTGTGAAGAAGCGGATTGACAAGGCGCATATCAAAGGCACCAATGAACGCATCACCCAGCCGGGTAAGATTGCCATTATCTATTCGCAGGCCAAAGATGCTGCCGAATACACCGAGTATATCGAGTTCCTCCAGAACCAGGGCCTGCTGAAACCCGGTATTGAAAAACATGACCTCGAAGACCTGCAGGGTGTGTCGGGGCTGAAGGCGCTGCGGGTGGATGTGAATTTTGAAGATGGGCAAAAAGCTGCTTCACAGGTTGAGTTGTACAATACTACTTCGAAGGATTTGCTTGGGAGGTGAAAATAGCAGGTGATGAATCTGATTTTATAGAGACAAGATTTTTCTTATAACAAAGAAGCCAGTCTTTCAACCGGCTTCTTTGTTATGAGTTATGTTACAGACGTTTTCCGGGATATCAGACGATTTTAAAATCTCCAAAATATACCCACCAGCGGTATCTTGTCTTCACTGGAGATAGCATAGCTCACATTCAGCACAAAACGCTTTAATGGCGCAAACCACAGACCGGCGCCATACCCAGTCGCCATTTTTGATACAATATCAAAGGGCGCAGGAGCCCACACCCGGCCAATATCAACAAAAGCAAACATACCGATGGAGGCAGGGAACAGGTAGGTCTTCAGGTTGGCCCATTTCCAGCGCAGTTCTGTCTGGTTAAAAAATTTGCTTTTACCGGCAAATCTTTCCCGGCGGTAACCGCGCAGGTCTTCATTACTGCCGAGGTACTGTGCCTGGTAAAATTCAAAATTGTCGCCCATGGTGGCGCCAAAGCCGGTACGGTTGGCCCATACTAACCAGTCTTTGGCCAGGCCCAGGTGGAAAGTGAACTCGGAGTTCAGCTGCGATACACTATTATAACTCTTGCTGTTGCCGCTCAGGTAGCGGAAAGAAGTGTTCCAGACTATTCCTTTGGAAGGTACTGCCGCATTGTCACGGGTGTCCACATTCAGCATGATACGGGCGCCGATATAAGACTGCTTGTTGTTAATGGAGGAGGTGAGTTCGGGTGGCGGGCTTTTTTCCACATTTCTCATTTGATTAAACTGGTCGGTGGAGTCATAGGAATAAAACTGGTAAGTGGGGCCGAACCAGAGCATCACTTTATCAGAAAAGCGGTGGCGCAGCAGCAGGGAAATATCACCCAGGTCGTAGCGGATACGATAGAACTTGAATTTGGTGGGTTTTGTTTTGTAATTCACAGTGTCCATTCCATAGCCAAAGAAGTTCGTCGTGTTATTCGGGCCTTTGTAATCAATCTCTGTGGTCAGGTCGGTTTTGCGGCCGAATACACCGATGAATTCATTATTGTAGGTGAACCTGAATGCCTTGGTAGAGAAAGAGAACAGTGTTTTTACCTGGTGCATGGATTTGTAAGGTGATTTACGGAAACCATGCCTGATGTACTTAAGAGTGGGGCCTATCATAAACCCGTCATCCGGATTATATCCTAATGTGGCAAAGAAGGACTGGTAATTGTATTTGAAATACAGCCTATCATAAGAATTCACCAGGGTGTCGTTGCGCATCCTGTTGTTGAACGATCCGGTCACTGTATTGTTCCCATCCCTTCTGTCGTAGGATATACCGCCATCGCTTTTGGAGGTATTTTCAAATACGTCGGTCCCGCCGCCACCGATCAGCCGGGTCTTGATCCTGTCATTAGAGCCGGTAACCACAAATTTATCATCGCCGTCAAACCCATAGATGCGGACTTCCTTGGTGATCTGGGGGTCAAACTTTCTTTCATACATTTTGGTGGACAGCGCCCCTTCTTTTGTTATTTTAAATACCTCTACCAGCATGCTGCCATCATCACTGCGGGTGATGTTGTACTGTTCATGCTTGTCGCTGCCGGTGATATTTACAATGGCGGAAAGGAAACGGTAATACTCCATTACATCGGCCACAATAAAATTGCGGCGGTCTTTCAGTGTCTGGGCGATTTTCGGGCCGGAAATATCTCTTATTTCCCTGGGCTGTTTGGCTATAGCCCTGTCTATTGCTTCATCGGTCATTTTGGACAGAAAGCTTTCAGCTTCTTTCTGCCAGTCCTGCTCTGAAAGCTGATTTAAGAAAAAGCGGTCAAGGTTTCTCGCCGCAAAATTGAAACGGGCTATGCTTCTTGCCTTTGGTTTAAATCCTTCTAACTGCGGCACCAATGCCCTGCCTTTTATAAATCCCGGCAGGATGCCCTGGTTGATATAGAAAGCCTGGTCCCGGTCTTTGGCAATAGGATAAAAAGTTTTACCCTTGCCATTGTCCCATGCGCCCCAGTTCCACTGGTCTTCGTGGCGGTCCAGGTCCATTACAAACATATCGAGTATCCTTACCCGCAGCATGGCAAGCTGGTCCACATCGTTATCGTTGTCATCTTCCAATTTCTCAGCCACTTCATCGGTATCATATCCCTTTTTTACCGAATCGGGGAGCCTTTCTTCATACAGTACCAGCATGTTTTTAAATTCTTCCCGGTACTCTCCCAGTTTGGGATCATCGCCGATATACACCAGCCGGGGATTGCCATGCGGCACACCGGCTGCTGCTGACAGCACCGCCATGGATAATGCTGCATAAGGATAAGAGGCAGATATCCCATCGGCCACCAGGTCGGCAGCGGCTTCGCTTTCCAGGTTAGCCGGCAATGTTTTGCTGGTGATATACTTGGTAATAGAGCGGATGACGTATTGCCGTCCGTCCGGGGCTTCGAACCGTAATGACTTGGTTTGCTTGCCGCCACCCCTTTTCACAGGTGTAAGGCCGCCTTTTTCTTTTGAAAGGTTCAGGACTGGTACCGTAATAGGTGTATTCCATTCTTTTCGGTAGTTGGCCCCCATCCAGCTGGCACGGGAGCGGCTGGTATTGAAGTTGCCACCTGCTACAGTGGCAGAGTCGCTGCTTACCTGGGCATTGGTATGTAAAACAGTCAGCAGGATCGACAGAAATAGCAGTTGAAACATTCTCATGGTTGCAGGTTTTGGTTTAAGGAAAAGTATCGTTGGTCTCAATTGGAAAAGATACGATTTTATAAAAATAATCCAAATAATAAAATAACATATACCATTTAGCGGTAATAAATTAAAACGGCTTGCTCAAACCCGTCCCGCATGGTCTCATGCATCTTTAATTAAAATCACATTTTTTAGCATTATCGGGATACCGGCAAAAACTTTTATGTAAATTGAACCCCTTTACAGGCTTCCCATTCACAGTGCCTGGCTGCAGGTTTTTGCTGCACCCACCGGCCCTGCGGCGGAAGTATTTTACCGTTAAATACGGCCCGGCCCCGGTTTGCGGCTAAACAAAAAAGCGAGACCCCTGCATAACAGAACCCGGTAATGAAAAGACATTATTTATTGATTTCGCTGCTGGTGTTGCTGCATCCCTGCCTGAAAGCCCAGACCGACACCATCAGCCAGAGGATAGTACTGATTGGCGATGCCGGGCAACTGACCAATGGCCGCCATCCCGTAGTGGATGCCGTAAAGAAGAATATCCGGCTGGACAGCAAGACCAGTATCGTATTCCTGGGAGATAACCTGTACAAAGCCGGTCTGCCGGATGAACAGTACAAAACCTATTCGCAGGCAAGGGCCGTGCTCGATTCGCAGGTGTCCGTTGCCGATGGCACCCCTGCCAAAGTGTATATGATCCCCGGCAACCACGACTGGGAGAACGGTGGCCGCGGCGGGTACAATGCCATCCTGCGCCAGCAACTGTATGTTGATTTCATAGGGAAAACAAATGTGAACTACGAGCCGGAAGACGGCTGCCCGGGGCCGGTAGAAGTGCCCCTGGGCAATGATGTGCTGCTGCTCATTTTCGACAGCCAGTGGTGGCTGCACCCCCACGATAAGCCGGAAATAGAATCGGACTGCAAGTGCAAAACCAACGATGAACTGGTGGAACGGATAGGGGACATTATGTCCCGCAATTCAAAAAAATTAGTTTTGCTGGCCTGTCATCATCCGTTTAAAAGCAACGGTGCACATGGCGGTTTCTTCACTTTCAAACAGCATATCTTTCCCCTTACTGATCTGAAGGAACACCTCTACATACCCCTGCCGCTGATCGGTTCCGCTTATCCCATTGCCCGCAGTGTGTTCGGCGCCCCGCAGGATATCAGCCATCCTAACTACAGCAATATGATCAGCGAAATAACACGGGCTGTCAAAAGGGGGTCTCCTAATGTGGTGTTTGTTTCCGGCCATGATCATAACCTGCAGTTGATACAGGAAGATAATTATAATTATGTGGTGAGCGGCGGCGGCTGCAAGCAGAACCGCACTTCCAGCAGCCGGAACAGTCTTTTTAATTCCACTTCGCAGGGTTTTGCGGTAATGGAAGTATCCACCGGCAAGAATGTACAGATAACATTTTATGAGGTCCTTGACACTGTGAAAAAAAGTGAACCTATTTTCATTCTTAATTTTTCCAAAATACCCGTTACTTTTACTGACAGCGCCGATAAAGTAACAGTAGAAGCTTCTGATTACCCCGACAGCGTATCGGCACCGGTAAGCAAAAGCATGACTGCAGTAAGGGGTCTCCGGAAATTTTTTATGGGTCAGAATTACCGGCGGGAATGGTCGGCGCCGGTATCCATGAAAATCTTTAACCTCCGCCGTGAAAAAGGAGGCTTTAAGATAGAAGGGCTGGGTGGCGGTGAGCAAACCCGTTCGCTGCGGCTGAGGGACAAGGACGGAAATGAGTGGGTGCTGCGCAGCCTGAATAAGAATCCTGCCAATACCATCCCTGAACTGTACCGCGGACCGATGGTGGAAGACCTGGTGGCAGAATTAAAATCTTCCTCCTTTCCCTTTGGCGCTTTTATCGTTCCACACCTGGCTGAACCATTGAGCATTCCTACTGCAAAACCTGAATTGTTCTTTGTTCCTGATGATCCGGCGCTGGAATATTATCGCCCCATTTTCTCCAATACTGTCTGCTGGCTAGAGCTGCGCAATGCTTCTATAGACAGCAGCAAAACGAAGTCAACGGCTGAGGTATTTTTTAAGAAGATGCTGGACGACAACGATCACCTCCCCATGCAGGCCGAAGTGCTGCGGGCAAGGTTGCTGGATATTCTTATTGCTGATTATGACCGGCATTTCGACCAGTGGAGATGGGGCGCTATTGACACCGGCAAGGGAAAATTGTATTACCCCGTGCCAAGGGACCGGGACCAGTCTTTCTTTTACACTGACGGCAAACTGCTGAAATTTTTAAGCGGCCGGGCCATGCCCTTCCTGAAAGGCTTCAGGCCCGATATACCAAAGGTGGAATGGCTCGGCTATGTGGCTAGGGATTTTGACCGCATCTTCCTCACGGATCTGGATAAAAATGAATGGGAACAATCGGTGACATCTTTTCAGCAAAAACTCAGCGACAGTGTGATCAGGCATGCCGTGCAGCAACTGCCTCCGGAGATATTCCGCATTGATGGTGAAAAGATCATCAGCAAACTCATCAGCCGCAGAAACATCCTGAAAAATGCCGCCATAAAGTATTACGGGTTTATCTCCCGGCAGGTAAACATTGTAGGCAGCAACCAGAAAGAATACTTTAAAGTGAGTTCGGTGGGCGATAAGCTGCAGGTAAGGGTGTATGTAAAATCAAAAGACAATGACACCAGCTTCATTATGTACGACCGGATCTTTGACCCCGCCGTAACCAAAGAAATACGGCTTTTCGGGTTACATGATGAGGATGTGTTTGAAGTGGAAAAATCAGCCTCCTCCAAAATCAAACTCCGCATCATCGGCGGCCGGGGTATTGACACTTTTGACATTAAAGGCAATGTGGAAGCGCTGCTGTACGATCTGAAAAGTGCAGGAGGAGATTATTATTTAAAAGACAGCAGTCATGCCAAGAAAAGATTTTCGAACGACCCCCCTGTAAACGACAGGAGCCTGCTTGGCTTTAATTATAATACCAGCAAGTTTCCCCAGTTTCATTTTAATTATAACTCCGATGACGGGACAATGATAGGCGCTGGTTTTTCGAGAAGAACACATGGCTTCCGCAATCTGCCTTACGCCACCGACCAGAAACTCTCCGTCGTTTATGCTATTGACCGTGGCGCCCTGCGCCTGCAGTACAGGGGTGAGTTTAACCAAATTACCCGCAATCTTGATCTGGTGCTGAAAGCGGATTTTTCTTCCCCTACCCAGCAGAATTTCTTTGGATATGGAAATAATTCTCAAATCAATTCTTCGTTTTCACGCCGGTATTATCAAACGCTTTATCAATACTTCGATGCCGAATTGCTGCTGCGCCGCCGGTACTTTGACAAACTGTACCTGATGTTGGGGCCCTATTTCTATCATTATAATGCAAGCTATCAGCGAAATATCAATAATGTACTGGGTAAGCCGCAGCAAATCCGGCTTGACTCTGCCGCTGTGTACAGCAAAAAAAGCTATGCCGGATTTAAGATAACGGCATTGCTTGATAACAGGAATAAAGAATTCTTTCCCACCCGTGGTATACACTGGAAAAATGAAGTGGTTGCCACTACAAAGCTGAGCGGCGGGGAAGGCAAGTATGTGGCATTCACTTCTGATATTTCCCTCTATGCCAGTCTGCGGGAGCCGGCCAAATTAGTGGCAGTGCTGAAATTCGGCGGCGGGAGAATTTTTTCCAAAAACTATGAATATTTCCAGGCTATGAGTATCGGGGCAAGCAATGATCTGCCGGGTTTTCGCAGGAACAGGTATGCCGGCAAATCTTCTATGTATGGGGGCCTGGAACTCCGCATGCAGCTTTTCAATGTTAATTCTTATATCCTGCCCGGTCCCTTTGGCCTGGCGGCTTTTTATAATGCAGGAAGAGTATGGCAACCCAATGATGTTACCGGCGCTAAAAAATGGCATGGAGCTTATGGTGTCGGGTTTTATTACCTGCCCTTTAACCTGTTTGCCATTTCTGCTTACGCCGGGTTTTCGGAGAACGAGAAAATGTTCAACTTTACATTGGGCACCAAAATCAATCTTACGTTCTGACCGGTTCTTCCAAACTGATGAGTGAAACTTTGCACAAACAAAAAGGCAGCATATACACGGCGGCTTACTGGCTGATACCTGTATTGCTGCTGTTACTTGCGGATATATGGCTGGTGTTTATCAGGCGGAAATATTTTTTTGACAACCAGGTCTTTGCATCTTTATCACCCTGCATCAGTGTAGGAACCACTTCGTTTATGAAGAAGGTCACTTTTTTAGGTAAGCACAGTTTTTTGATCCCCGCTAACCTCTCCCTCATCACTTTTTTTATTTGCTGGAAAAAGGGGAAAACGGCCTGGCGCATTGCTGCAACGGCGCTCAGCAGCCTGGCGCTGATGTCGCTGCTGAAAAATTTGTTTCAGCGGCAGCGGCCGGCTGGCCCGCTGGTGGAAGGTATTACCAACTTCAGTTTTCCCAGCGGCCATGCTTTTATGGGTGTGGTATTTTTCGGGTTGCTGATCTGGCTGGCCATCAAATATATCCGGAACAAACCAGCAAGAATCACAGTTATAGCCATATCTCTGCTGCTGATATTGCTGATCGGTTTCAGCCGCATCTACCTGCGGGTGCATTATGCCACTGATGTTATAGCCGGTTTTTGTATGGGCACATTATGGTTAGTGTTTTCCCTCTGGCTGACAAACAAACTAAGACCTGTATCAGGGTTTGTAACGAAACATTAATATCGTGGCTTTAGAGGTAACTCCTTCATTGGAAATGTACATAGTTCCATCATTCTTAAAAGCAAGCCCCTCAGGTTGCGGAAAAAGTTTTTCACCTAACTCATACACCTGTTCCGGATTCCCGTTCAGGTCTGCTATTACCAGTTGACTGCTGGCAGACGAAATAATAAATAATTTTTGCAGTACCGGGTGAATGGAAGCTGCCGATGGCTGAAATTTGGAGGTTTTATGATGCCCGGATTTTGCAGATATTTCTTTGATCTTATTAGCATCCATCCTGAAAACAGGTTCATTCACCATTCCAACCGAATCCGGGTAAAAGGCAAATGCGCTTACCTCTGATTTGCTGTCCATACCGCAGTTCTTGCACACAATGATCAGCGCCTCTCTTGCCGTGTCAGCATACATAGTTTCAAAATCGTTGGTGCCGGTAACACGGAGCTGGCCCATGTCTTCCCCGTTTACCACTTTACCGGTGCTGTCCCTTATCACTTTAATGATGGTACCATTACTGATAAGAAGGTAGGGCACCCCATTATACAGGGCAATATCTTCGTAGTCGCCTTTTTTCCCGAATTTGTAAGGGGATGGTGGTATGATATGCAACGAAGCTTTGTCCAGCACAAAAAGCGACCCGGATTCGTCATAATGTGAAAGAAATTCATCCCTTTCGCTGTCCCATACCAGCCCGGAAATCTCCTTCAGTTTCAGATCAAGCTTGTAGGTCTGCGCCTGCGAAAAATTATAGCCGGGCGGGGATTTTATGATCCTTTTCTTCTGCTTACACCCTGCGATCACCAGCACTAAAAGAACCGGGATTAGTTTATTTGGCCATGTCCTGAAATTTAAAAAACTCATTCGGCTGATTTTGGTTTAAATTTATCAAAAGTTATCTTTATAGCATGACGGAAAATCAATTACTTGTTTTGAAGGAGGCCCAGGCCCTCGTAACAGACCTTCTTTCAAACAAGCTAAGTAAAAATATAAAGTTTCACACATTACAGCACACCCAGGAGGTGGTGGCCGCCTGTCAGGTAATCGCCGATTACCTGCGGGTAGGTGAAGATGACCGGTTTGCCCTCTGTCTTGCCGCCTGGTTTCATGATACCGGCTATACCAGCGGCAGCGGCACAGGCCATGAAGCGATCAGTACCCGGCTGGCCAATGAGTTTATGAGTTCCCGGGCAATCAGTGAAGAAACAAAAATTAAGGTGAAGGGCTGCATTAGCGCCACTAAAATGCCGCAGACCCCGGATGGTCCGCTGGAACAAATCATATGCGATGCGGATCTGTTTCACCTTGGCACTGATGCTTTTGATGAAAAAAACAAATTGCTGCGGCAGGAGCTGAATGATTTTGGCGATAATGATGTATCCAAAAAAGACTGGCGAAAAATAAATATCCGTTTCTTGGAACGACATGAGTATTTTACCTCCTACGGTAAAGAGAAACTACAGGCGGTGAAAGACCGGCACCTGGCTGACCTGTTGGAAAAAGAAGATAAAAAGCATGAAACCATGAAACCTGAAAAAAGGGAAAAAGAAAAAGACAAGGACAAGCAAAAAGATAAGGGCAAAGATGCTAAGGCCCTTGCCGCTGCTGAAGAAGCAAAAAAGAAAAGGGAAAAAGAGAAGGAAGGCGACAGAAGTATCGCCACGGTGTTCCGCATCATGGCGCAAAACCATTCGGCGCTCAGCCAGATGGCCGATTCCAAAGCCAACATCCTTATCTCTGTCAATTCAATTATCCTATCACTATTGATTGGCAGTTTGATTGAAAAGCTTCAGACCGATACTTACCTGCAAATTCCAATGGGTGTAATTACCCTGGTATGTGTGACCTCCATTATTTTCGGCATACTTGCCACCCGGCCCAATATATCCAGCGGTACTTTTTCACGGGATGACATTTCAAATAAAAGGGCCAATCTGTTGTTCTTCGGGAACTTTCACGGTATGAGCCTGCAGGATTATAACTGGGGGATGACGGAAATGCTGGGAGATAAAGAGTACATGAACAACAGCATGATCAAGGATAATTATTTTCTTGGCGTGGTGCTGGCCAAAAAATACAAATATCTCCGCATTGCTTATAATATTTTCATGTATGGGCTGATATTGTCGGTGATTGCATTTACTGTTTCATTTTTACTGCCGCAGGCAACAGAGGTATATACAGCCGGGTAAATCTTTCAGTCATATCCATTTTATTGCACGCAAAGAACGCAGGGTGGCTGAGAATAGTATAAATGTTTTCCCTTCCGACAGGCAAGTCTGCATCCTCAGCGAACCAGATAGTTATCGGGTTTGTGTGACTCTTTTCTATTTTGGTAAATGTGCAACCAGTTCCACTTCCAGCCTTGCATCATACATAAACAACCTCGGTACCTGCACCCAGGTGGCAGCGGGAAAATCGTCTTTGTAAAAGAATTTGCGGGCCTCGTTGTATTTTTTCATCGCCTCTATGTCGGTAGTATAAAGGTTCTCCTTCACCACATTCTGAAAAGTGGCGCCAAAGCTTCTTAGTGACTTTTCTAATGCCCGGTAAACATTCGTAATACCTTCCGGCGTTACTTCCCTTGCCACCGCACCGGATATATAAAGTACATTGTCCGCTTTTACGGTTTGTACATAACCGGCGCTGGTGTCCTGCTTCAGGGCATTATCCCAGTGCCATTTTTCTTTTTTGATGTCGTTGGGTTGCTGGGCCTTTCCGGTAAGAAATAGTACAGCATGGGAAAGAAAAAGCAACAGTATAGCTTTCTTCATAACTACAAGTTTCAGGTAAGTTAGTAACTGGTGTGTGGTATTGAGAACAAAATACATAAGAGGTAAAAAAATCCCCGTTATTGCGGAGGATTGTTACAAAAATTGCTTCACTGGTTATTAGTTCTTCCCGCCCAGCATCTCTTCCAGCTTCATCAGCAGTTCTGTTTTGGTGATGGGCACTCCCATTATCTTATTGTAGCCTTTTGCATCTACAAAATAAATATCCCGGATGATTTTGATAAGCTGACCGTTATTGATCTCCGGAATCAAAACAGTTTCAAAATTTTTAATAATATCACCCAGGTTTTTAGGGAATGGCCGCACATAGCGCAGATGTGCATGGCTCACCAATTCTCCTCTTGCCTGCAGTTCAGCCAAGGCAGATTTGATGGCCCCGTAAGTGGAGCCCCAGCCCAGCACTAATATTTTTCCTTTCTCCGGCCCGCTGTCTAATTTTTGTTCGGGAATGTAGTCGGCGATTTTATCCACCTTGGCCTGTCTTGTTTTTATCATGTGCTGGTGGTTTTCCGGTTCATAGTTTACATTACCGGTTATATCCTGTTTTTCTAAACCGCCAATGCGGTGTTCTAATCCTGCTGTGCCGGGTATGGCCCAGGGGCGAACTAATTTTTCATCCCGCTTGTAAGGTTTGTATTTATCATCGCCCTCGTCCATTTTTGTTTTAAAAGAAACTTTTATTTCAGGCAGGTCTTTTGTTTGCGGAAACTTCCAGGGCTCAGCGCCATTGGCTATATAACCATCGCTGAGGAACATAACCGGTGTCATGTGCTGAACAGCGATGCGTACGGCTTCAAATACGGAATCAAAACAATCGGCCGGTGTGCTGGCGGCAATGACCGGCATGGGGCACTCGCCGTTTCTTCCGTAGTAGGCCTGCATCAAATCACTCTGTTCTGTTTTTGTGGGCAAACCCGTAGATGGGCCACCCCGCTGGATATTTATAACTACCAATGGAATTTCCAGCATCACGGCAAGGCCCATGGCCTCCCCTTTCAGTGCAATGCCCGGGCCGCTGGAAGTGGTTACGCCTAATGCACCGCCATAAGCAGCACCGATGGCGGATGTGATCGCGGCAATCTCGTCTTCGGCCTGGAAAGTCTTTACACCAAAATTTTTGTATTTGGCAAGGTCGTGCAGGATGTCTGATGCGGGAGTAATGGGATAGGAGCCAAGAAATAATTCCAGCCCGCTTTTCTGCGAAGCTGCAATCAGCCCATAGGCTGTAGCCTGGTTGCCCATGATGCTGCGGTAAGTACCCGGTTCCATTTTTGCCTTTTCCACTTTATAGGTAGTGGTAAAGGTTTCAGTGGTATCGCCGTAATTATAGCCGGCCTGCAACACTTTTATATTACTGTTCAGGATATCATCTTTCTTCCCGAATTTTTCTTTTAAAAACTGGATAGTGCTGTCCATATCCCGGTTGTACATGAAATAAAGGAAACCCAGCACAAACATATTTTTGGCCCTGTCCTTTTCTTTCATACCCATGGTAAAATCTTTCAACGCCTCTCTTGTCATTTTAGTTACATCCATCCTTATCACTTCGTAATTATCAAGGCTCCCGTTTTCCAGCGGGTTTTCTCCATCGGGATAATTGGCCAGCCGCAGATTTTTGGCATCAAACCCATCCACGTTAGCAATAATTTTTCCGCCTTTTTTAATTACCGTAAGATTTGTTTTAAGTGCTGCCGCATTCATAGCCACCAGCACATCGCAGGCATCGCCGGGAGTAAACACCCTGTCACTCGAAAAGCGCAGTTGATAGCCGCTCACTCCGGGTAAGGTTCCTATCGGGGCCCGTATCTCTGCCGGAAAATCGGGGAAGGTGGCCAGGTCAATACCTAATAAAGCCGTGTTATTGGTAAACTGGGAGCCGGTTAACTGCATACCATCGCCGCTGTCGCCGGCAAATTTGATAACCACATCCTGTAATATTTCCTGCTTACGGGCCATAATCTTTAAAATTGTTCTGCGAATTTAAAACAAGTTGGGTTTGGTTGATAAATTGATTTTTAGGGTAACGTCTTTCGTATGGCGTCCATTTGATTAACAATTTTTATATTGCCTTTACAAACTCTGTTATGATGAAAGATTGGAAGCTGCTGCTTATTACCGGCCTGCTGTTGTCCGGCTCAGTTTTGGCCCAAACCGATGAAGATATCTATGAAGCCAACCGGCTGAAGAAAGTATTTCCTGATGACCGGGTGGTGGCTGCCACGGTGGAGGAAGAATATAATTTTGACCGCGGTAGAAGTGATGAAAAGCTGCCCGTAGTAACCGCCACCTGCAATACCGGTATCAATTTCCTTTCGCTCCGTGAAAGCGCCGGCATCCAGTATTATGATTTTTACAACTCCTTCTGCAAGATCACTTCCTTTAAACAATTAGAAAAGATGAAGGGGATGTTTGGCGTAAAGAAGAACTATAATGTAGGCTATGCCATTGACCGCTCGGCCAGCTCCAGCGATTTCTTTTCCGACGACAGCCGGGTGAAATACTTTAATATCCGCTTTAGCGGCTATGGCGATGCCACCCGGGTGGAAACGGAGAAAAAATATTTCGACAGCAAGTACCTTACTTCTGTTTACTTCCACAGTTTTTACCCCGCCAAAGAAAAGATCATCCGCATCAAAGTGCCCGAATGGCTGCAACTGGACATCCGGGAGTTCAATTTTGAAAGATTTAAAATAACCAAACAAAAAACAACGGAGAAAGGAGGTACGGTTTACAGTTTCAAACTCCAGAACATTGAAGCAGTGAAGAATGAGGACAAGGCCATCGGCATGGCTTACCAGTTTCCGCACCTGGTGCTGGTGGTGAAATCATTTAATAACGATGGTAAAACAGAAAAAGGCTTTTCCGATGCGGGCGACCTGTACAACTGGTACCAGTATCTCTATAAAAAAGCCGTGAACAAGCCTGATGAATTAAAACCCAAAGTGACAGAACTGACAAAAGGGAAAGCCACCGATGTTGATAAAATAAAATCCATTTTCTACTGGGTGCAGGACAATATCCGCTACATCGCTTTTGAAGACGGGCTGGCAGGTTTTATTCCTGCCACGGCCCAGGATGTGTTCAAATCAAAATACGGCGACTGCAAGGGCATGGCCAACCTGATTACTGAGATGCTCAAACTAGCCGGTTTTGAGGCTTATATGACTTGGATAGGCACCCGGCATATCCCTTATGATTATACGCTGTCTTCGCTGGCGGTGGACAATCACTGCATCAGCACCGTTGTTACCGGTGGTAAAGAATATTTCCTGGATGGCACAGAAAAATACATCCCTTTCGGCGATTATGCCTGGCGCATCCAGGGCAAAGAAGCGCTGATAGGCAAAGGCGACAAGTATGATATAAAGAAAGTGCCGCTGATGGATATTGAAAAAAGCAAACTGCTTACCCAAACCAGCTTCCAGTTAAAAGATAATGTGCTGAAGGGCCATGTAAAGACGACCCTGACCGGCGAGCAACGCACCCGTTTTCACCAGTACTACCACGACCTGCCTGCCGATGATAAGAAAAAAGTGATCCAGCGCTTTTTGGAATTTGGCAATAAAAACCTGGCGGTAGCCAATGTAAAAACCTCGGACCTCGGTAACCGGGAAATACCCGTGGTGGTGGAAGGCGACATTGACCTCAGTAACTACATCATCACAGAAGATAAAGAAATTTATGTGGGTATTGATTTCTTCCCGGATGACCTGCGGGGCATTATTCCGGATAAAGACCGCCAGCAGGATTATGCACTCAGCTCGGCTTATGTATCGCAGGATGAAACGGAACTGGTGCTGCCGCCCGGGTATAAAGTTGTGTCGCTGCCCAATCCCATTGATGAAAAAACAGCCGACTATGCAGTGAATGCCTCTTACAGCAGCAAAGACAATAAGATCTTTTTCAAAAAAACTTTATCCTTTCCCAATGGCCGCATCCGCAAGGCAGATTTTGAGAACTGGAAGAAATTTACCAATAAGCTGAAGGATTTTAACAGCAATCTTATTTTAATTAAAAAGCTATGATTTCACACAAAGTCGCAAAGGAGTAAAGACGCAATGTTTTAATCCTTTTGATTCAACCTTTGCGTCTTATTTACTCAGCGTCTTTGCGGGGAAAAAAAGTGAGTTATGAAAAAATTGTTTTTAATAAGCATCCCGTTAGTCGTATCCTGTTCAGCAATAGCACAGGACGACGACGACACATTCAGCCCCTCCAAATTAGAATCAATCGCCAAAAACATGAAGCAGGTTTGGGATGATCCTGACCCGGATTTTGCTGTGAGTGCAGCCCCCGATAAGTGGAAAGAAGAAAGCGGTGTCATCCTCGCACAAAAAACCAGGTTCTCTTTTGATAAAGACGCCAACAAACTGGCGGTGTATGAGATCACCCGCCGCCGTATCAAACTAAACGACCGGGATGCCGTGAACTCCTACTCTTCCGTTTATTTCCGTATCGGTTCTTCCAATGACGGGGCAGGGATAAAGATCATCAAAGCCAACGGCACGGTACAGGATGTATCGCTGCGCAATGCCGTATATGTGGAAGACAATGATGACATTCCCGCCACCTTCACCCCTTATATCGGCAAAGCCAGCACTTACTATGACAAAAGCAAAAGCCGGGTGGTATTTTACAAAGTGGCCATCCCTGATCTTGACCCCGGCGATATCATTGACTATGGCACCATCTTCTATGATGATAACACGGTGAAGAAGATGAACTTTATCGAATTTGACCCCATCTATTTTGTGTGCACAAGAGAATACCCGGTGCTGAGCCAGAAATTTGAGATCGACACAGACAATAATTCATTTGTCAATTCCAAATCTACCATGGGCGCACCGGTGTTTAAAGAAACCGGCAACAGCACCGCCGAGTACAGCTGGGAAGACCGCAGCCGGGAAAAACTGAAAGACACCCGCTGGGTGAACAGCCTGGCGGAGCTGCCCATGGTGAAGTTCCAGATCGTCTTTTCGAGAAGCGAGAACCGTTCTGATCTTTTTATCGGCGACAGGGGTGAGCTGAAGCAGAGCATCAGCCCCCAGGAGCTTGCCAAAAAGATGAACAACCTGTACAACCGGCTGGATGGCTCCTCTTACTACACCATGGCCAAAGCCTACCTGAAGCAGATAGGCTATGCCGACCTGCGGGAAGAAGATTTTATTCAAAAGGCTTATTACATTCTCCGACACATGGCACATTACCGGGCCAATGGTTTTTCCAGTGAGCTGTTTGCCTCCTGTTTGACGCAGTGCCTTGACCTGAAAAAAATCCCCTACGACCTTGTGGTGACGACACCGCTTACACTCACCAAACCGGAGAACATCATCTTTCGTACCGAGCCGGAGTGGATAGTGAAAGTGAAGGATAAATATATTTTCAATGCCACTATTTTTTCCAATCCTTTTGATTTCCGGGAAGAATACCTGAACACACCGGCCTATATCATCTCGCTGGGAAAAAATCCAACGGCCACCCCCATTACACTGCCCGCCAGCAAACCGGATGATAATGTGACCACCAATACCATCACTGCCACAGTGGATACAGCCACCCGCAGTCTGTCTGTTACCCATCTGAAAGCGGTGACGGGCATGAGCAAAAAGTTTTACAATGTACAGGCACTGATACACACTACGGCGCTGGATGAAGACCACCGCAGTTATGGCGGCGAAGATGATGTGCGGAGTGGTATGAAAGGACCGGCGCTCGAGCGTTATGAGGACAAGTTGCGGGAGCGGAAAAAAGAAGACAAGACCCGCAAACTGGAATACATGAAGCGGGCGCTGGAAGATGATTATGCCAATATCAGCACTTATTCCGAGTTCACTTTGAGTTCAGACGGCCGCACCTGGCGCAAGCAGGAGCTAAACTACACGAACAAATTTGAGCTGGGTGATATGGTAAAGATAGCCGGCGACAACCTGCTGGTATCGGTGCCCGGTCTTATGGGCGAGCAGTTATTTGTATCGCAGGATGAAAGAAAGAGAGAGGTGGATGCCTATATGAATTTCCCACGCAGCCTGCGGAACATTATCAATTTTACCATACCTGCCGGGTATAAAGTGGTGGGGGTGCAAAACCTGAACATGAATATTGAAAACGAGACCGGCGCTTTTGCCGTGCAGGCCAGCGTGGAGGGCAGCACACTGAACATACTCGTAAAAAAAATATACAAGAATGCCGTGGTGAAAAAAGAGAACTGGCCCAAGTTTTTAGAAATGCTGGATGCGGCTTTTAATTTTTCGCAGAAGAAGGTGTTGCTGAAGAGGATGTAAGCGGTTTAAAAGGGAAGTAAATCAACCGGAAGGCGGATAGTCATATTTTTCTTTAGCAATCCTTTTTTTAGCTTGCGGTAACTGATGCGTTTTCCTGAATACGGAAATCTGTATGCCAAAAGCCCCTGGTACATAATTGTTTTTAGTTTTACCGGGGGTAAGGTATTGCCAAAATCGGGGCTGAACTGGGCATCTCTTTAACCTAAATATTTTGTACGTTAGTCAGAACCCTATTGAACATCCTACACATACTTAAACACCCATGACTTTGCCGACACGACCCCACGCTATTTTTAGCACATTGCAAGGCGCACAAAACCACGACCCAAAGCCAACCTTGCAAAGAGCTAAAAATGCCAACGCACTGCCCACCCACTCCGGCTGAATTCTATGGATAAAAAAAATATATTTTAACAAAACTACTGCCCACCCACTACCCTGCGGACAAATTTTTTTAGCTATCTACTGTTTTGAATTACTGTAGACACTATCCGTTACTGCCTCTAACCAAACCGTTTCTCCTTTTTCTCTTCCGGTTATGGCTATCTGGACAAAAGCTGTATCGGCACTTGCTCCGTGCCAATGCGGTACATTCGGCGGACATTTTACTGCATCACCTTTACGAAGTATTTTTTTGGGCTGACCTTTCTCCTGGTAATAACCAACGCCATCAACGGCTAACAAAATTTGACCAGCAGGATGCGAATGCCATTTGCTTCTTGCACCCGGTTCAAAAGTTACGCTGCCTATGGCTGTAGTGTTCAGGCTGTCGGCAGCAATAAGCATTTTCAAATAGGCGGTGCCAGTGAAATTATCACTCACAATTTTTTCACCTTTCGGGAAAACAAGTTCATTATTTGAATTATTCATTTCTGCTTTATTATTACATGCCGCCAAAACAATTAAGCATAACAGAAGAAGATATTGAAGATTATGTTTCATAATACGAGAGCTTAAAGATTAGTCTGATAAAATTTCACCAGTTTGTTTACCGCTTGTAATACATACTCCGGTTTCCAGTAGGTTTGTATATGAGTGGCTCCGTCTATGAGAAATAATTCCTTGGTTTTTGCATTGATAGCTTTCTCAAACACCTCATCCGTCATATATTTAGTATCAGCTTTACTACCTACTATCATTAGCAAAGGTTGGTCTATCAAATCTGTATTGGTATTAGCATCCCATGTCATCAAATCAAGCAGACTGCTCAATGTATAATTTCCACTTGAGTTTGGATGCTTATGTGTTCGTCCGTAGTAAATAGCCCCTTCCCTGTATAATTCAAATGGCATTTTTGCAATTTGCTCATCCGTTGGCGGATTGGAATCCGGAAATACATACTGCACCTTACCTTCTTTTGCTTCCAGTGCTCGTGCATCTGAAGCTCTTTTTAATCGTTCCTGAATGGTGGCAACCTGTGAATTCATAAAACCATTTCTCCTGACTTCCCCTGAATTGAACATGCTTAATGTGGCAATTGCTTTAAATCGTTTGTCTGACTGTACAGCTTTTAAGGAATAGCCACCGCCGCCACATATACCAAGCAATCCGATACTGGCCGTATCAACGCCTTTGTATTGAGAAATAAAATCAGCCATTCCATGAATGTCTTCAATCCGATTAGCAGGTTTATCAACAACCCTGGGTGTGCCACCGCTGCCACCCTGATAAGCAGCGTCTGCTGTAATGGCTATGTAGCCTTGTTCTGCCAACCGTTGAGCATATAAACCAGCAACCTGTTCTTTTACTCCGCCATTAGGATGAGCAACAACTATGGCAGGATAACTTTTTGCCGGGTCGTAGTTAGCAGGTGTGTATACATTGGCTGAAATGGCGATGTCTTTAATTTTATAAGTAACAGGATTGATATTTACTTTTCCTTTTACATTTTCTGTGATGGCCCCGCCATAAACCAATCCGAATGGGTTTTGATTACTTTCTTTTTGTGTTTCTTGTGCTGTTACTGACATCATAGCTGTAATTGCTATTACTGTTATTAAATATTTTATCGCTTTCATTATAGTGATTTTAAAAAATTATTGTGATGCCCGGCCTTTTAGTACGCTGGCCAAAATTATCTGTGCTGCTTTTGCTTCTTTTTTTCCCGCTGTAGATTTAATGATTCTTACAAAGTCTTGTAATTGTTCAGAAGTAATGCCAACACTCAGTGAAATCCCCAAATGACTTTGCAGCATGGGGTCTGCATTGCCAATAGTGGCGATTATAGAAATAGTTACTAATTCCCTTTGTGCATATGTCAAGACATCTCTTTCAAAAATATCTGCAAACAAATGCTCTTTTAAAAAGGTGTCTATTACAGGCGCAAATGCTGAATAGCCAAAGAGTTTATCAGGTTGCGGCATTTTAGTAAGTTCACCTAAAACCTTTTTTCCTCTTTCGTATTTATTATTGCCTTCTATAATTACCGATGCTTTTCTACCCGTGCTGTCATTAACACCTTTCGCCTTTCTTTCATTCAGCACTTCCATAAAAGTCTGCAACCCACGAATGCTGCGTGGAAAACCACAATACGCATACAGATGTACCAGCACTTCTTTTATTTCATTTACAGTTAGTCCGGATTCAAGTCCTTTGTTCAGTTCTTTTTTTAATTTGTCCAAATCTCCTTTTGCAGTAAGAGATGAAATAGTGATGATATTTTTTTCTTTTGCAGATAAGCTGTTATTGATTGTTGCCATTTGCTGTGCCTTTGTGTTGGTTAAAAACATAGACAAGCAAAACACTATTGCTATTATGCTATAAATTTTAAACAATTTCATATCCTTCTTTTTTATGAACATTATTTATCCAAACCTTTTTCTTTTAGCCAATTGCTCATCAAATCTGCTATTTCAACATTGTTTAAATCTGAGAAAGGGAAATGAGTGTTACCTTTAATGCCTGCTTCTGGTAAATGAACTACAGTAACATCGCCGCCATGTTTTTTTATCGCATCTCTCCATAACCTTGCCATTGCCAATCGTACCCGCCAGCCATCTGCACCGGGATTATCAGAAGGCTTGTCAGGAATATTATCGCCATAATGAATAATGATGGGGATTTTTGTGAGTTTCATAAAATCTGTCATCGGCACTGCCGTAGCTGTAAGTGCGCCACTTGAACTTTCCATTGGCGGCGGCAGTTCTCCTTCAGGAAATAAAAAGCCGCTTCCGGGTTCGTAAGAAACAATGGCCTTTACATTTTGATTTTTGATAGCAGTAATCCAACCCATTCCACCAGAATGAGAATGCGAAACAAGAACAGCCGGGCCTATTTTGCTGAACAAAGCAGATGCGGCATCAGTAGTTACATTAATATCTATCGGGCCAATATTGGGTACCATCTGACGGAAATATTGGTTCAGCGTATTGGAGTCTCTGGCAAATTGAACACCGTCATAATATTTTGGCCATATTCCTATACGAAAAATATCAAACCATTGTTGTTCATCAGGCGTTGGGTTAATTGTTGCCTGTACTGTACTTCTACTGGCATTTCCTCTGCGTGGCTGGTCAATCAGATAAACACTATACTTGCGTCTTAAGAAAATATTATTAAATCCTTCACGACCGTCCGGTGTTGTTATCCATGTTTTGGAAAATTGCCCGATGCCATGCCAGAATATCAATGGTAATTTTCGGGTATCAGCAGGAATCTGATAAGTGATGTATGCATGGTCGCCGTGAAAAGTTTGTCCTTCAGGTGTTCTTTTTATGTTGTCGTAAGTGCCATCATTTTTTATTACTGTGCCACCAACTGCAAAACTTCCCTGGTCTTTTATCAGCAACAAACCTCTTTTGCTGGTAGCACAAGAAGTAACAAATATCATAGCAGCTATAATTAAAATCGGCAGGATGATGTTTCTTTTCATTGACATATTAATTTTACTCTTGTTATTAAATACCTCTTGATTGAATGCGACCTCTGTATTTCATTGCTTTTTCTACTACATCCAATCTTCCTTTTCGGGGGTCAGGTTTGCTTATTATTTTTCCATCCAATTCTACATCCAGCATATCCTGATGCTTATTGTTGTAAAGCGGCCAGTTGGGTAGTCCTGCTCCATTGGGATTACCTGTTTTTGCAAAGTTTACCCAATAACTGTTCATGATTCTTGCCAATTCTTTTTCAGCAGGAGTAGCTTCGGCAGGTGCGCCCCACCGGGCATTCAGGGTGTTGAAAACAAAAGATACTTCTGACCCATGCCCTGCTCCATAAGGCGAACGCTGCTGTGCAGCGGCAGGTACATAACCAAACTGATACATATAAGCGGGTGCACCTTTTGCAATAAATGCTTTAGCTGTCATACGGGCTGGCTCACCCCATACCCAATCGGTATTAAACTTTGTAATTATCTCATCAAAACTTTTATTTCCATCAGCATCATAAGCAGCTTTTACTTCTGCTTCCAACTCTCCAAATGATGCAAATAATTCTTCTTTGGTTTTGCTGTTACTTACAAATGACCCTCCGATTTCTGCACTGGTATTTCCAATCATAAGAGGAATTTTAGGTTGCCTTCCTGCTTTGTATGCAGATTCAGCAGTTTCTACTACGAGTTTTCCATCTAGTATAGGTCCCGAATAAATTCGTGGGCCACCTTGACCATCTGTTTCTTGTCCGCCATCCACAATTTGCACAGTAGTTAAAGCCCTGAGCTTAGCCAAAGCAACTGCATCAGCGCCTTCAATACCATGTTTTTTTGCAAAATTCATCCCGATTGTTTCGGCTGAGACATTGTATAAAACATCAGCGTTTTCTTTGTTGTTAGGTCTGCCTGTTAATACACCATCTCTGCCTCCGCTTGATTCACCAATTGCTTTATGAAAAAGCCCTTTTGCTGCAGGAATAGTTAATAAGGAATGAACAGAAACACCGCCAGCAGAGAAACCGAAGATGGTAACATTATTTGGGTCGCCTCCGAAAGCAGCAATATTTTTCTTTATCCATTTCAAAGCTGCTATCTGGTCCATATAGCCATAATTGCCTTTAGGCTCATTGGGAAATTCTTTGCTCAATGCAGGATGTGCAAAAAAACCTAACCGTCCTAAACGGTAATTGATAGTAACCAAAAGAACTCCTTGTTTTGCAAATTCATTTCCAAAATTTTGAGGACTTGAGCCGCTTCCACCTGTAAACCCTCCGCCATGTATCCATACCATTACGGGCAATTTTGATTTTGCCGTACTGTTGGCAGGCGCCCATACATTCAAATAGAGACAATCTTCTGAAGAACCATCAGAAATGGTTCCAGGTTTAGCTCCCCATCCTGCTTGAGCACAGTCTGAACCAAATTTGCTGGCATCACGTTCACCAGTCCAGTTTTTTACGGGTTGTGGTGGCCGCCAGCGAAATTTTCCAACAGGTGGTGCAGCAAATGGTATGCCTTTGAAAACAGCAACTTCGCCTTCGCTAACACCCCTTACTATTCCATTGACTGTTTTTACTTTGGGTGCATTGCCGCCAGTTTGCTGGGCAACGGTTTTAAATGTAAATACAGAAATACATCCAACTGCCACACCAATATATTTTAACTGCCTCATCATTTTAGTTTTAATTCTTAAAAATTATTAATTCAGTTTTCGTTTTTTACCCGTTGGTTATTTTTTACTATTACTTGATTTCTTAGAAAAAGCATGATACTATTATTTTATCTTAACCGCCCTTAATAGTTTTGAAAAAGTAAGAGAGCCCATCCTCCATTGGCCATTTTCATTTACATATACTTCAGTTACCATAAATGGATTGATTACTTCATTTCCACCAACTACAGCTGCTAAGTCAATATCATTTAGCAGAATAACCGTGTTATCAATAATGTTCACAGTCACAGAATAAACCTCCGCTTTTTTATACCATATCGTACCTTCTTTAATAACCTTTATCTCCTGCGTTTTCCCCCAACTGCCCCCCATGTGTACAAACATTGACTTTTCATGAAAGAGTGTTGCCAATGAATCAACATTTTTATCTGACATCCATTGCCATTTTTGTTTTGAGAGAGTGGTAATTTGCTGTTCAACAGCAGGATTTTGCGCAAACGATTTAGTTACAAACAGTATCAGTATAAACAAACAGTGAATTACTTTTTTCATACTATTATTTTTTAAATGATTGTAAAAGTTGCAGACCGTAACCTGAAAATTTTAAATTCTTATTATTTAAACTGATGAGTGTCCCGAACACTGCTGAATGTTAAAGCCAGCAATTTCCATTGCTTCCCTTTTTTTTGATAGACTTCTGTTACTGTAAACTCTACTTTAGCTTCATTTCCCCTCACTATTGATTCAAGTGTTATTCTGTTCCAAACTATAGCTGTTTTGCCCGAAACCTCTATTGCAAAATCATGAATAGTAGCTTTTTTATACCAAATACTTCCCGTTTTGATAATGTCAAGTTCCTCCTCCTTTTTCCAGGTGCCACTCATATGCACAAACCTGGATTTACTGTGAAACAATGGTTCCAGCTTAGCTACGTCTTTGTCAGCCATCCATTGCCATTTTTGTTTGGACAGCTCTATAATCTCTTTCTCAATAGCATTTTGAGCGAAGGTTTGCAGAGTAAGAAAAAGCAGCACTAACGGAAGTATTGTTCTTTTCATGTTATTTAATTAAAGCAATGAGTAAAAAAATCACAACAAAGTTGGTCGGTTATGCCATTTGAAATAGTATACAGATTGCTGATTCTCTAACCAATATTGCTGTTTCCGGAATTGCTCTTGTGTAAACCGGAAACAAGGTGGTAATTTTAGGTCTTTAAAACTATTATCAATGGATAATATAAAGCGATTTGAAACGGTAAACGATTACAATGTTTTTAATAACAATGAAACATTGCACCCGCTTGTAAGTGTAGTTGATTTGTCAAAAGCAAACCCAAGAAAAGCATCCAATATGTATTTTGGTTTTTACACTGTTTTCTTAAAACAGGTTGACTGTGGAAACTTACGCTATGGGCGGCATACTTACGATTACCAGGAAGGCACACTGGTATTTATTGCTCCGGGCCAGGTAGTTAGTGTTGACAATCCCGGAGAGGTTTATCAGCCTAAAGGTTATGCATTGGTTTTTCATGCAGATTTAATTCATGGAACAGCTTTGGGCAAGCATATTCAGGATTATAGTTTTTTCAGCTACCAATCTAATGAAGCGCTACATCTTTCAGATAAGGAAAAGCGGATTGTTTTAGATTGTTTTGCCAAAATTGAATATGAACTGGAACACGCTATTGACAAGCATAGCAAAAAACTGTTGGTAGATAACATAGAATTATTACTGAACTATTGTACCCGTTTTTACGACCGGCAATTTATTACCCGTGATAAAATACATCAGGGAATCTTAGAGAAATTTGAGACTTTACTAAATGGGTATTTTCATAGCGACAAACCGCAAACTAAGGGCTTGCCATCAGTAGCCGACTGTGCAAAAGAAATGAATTTATCAGCCGGTTATTTTGGCGACTTAATAAAAAAAGAGACAGGACAAACAGCACAGGAATACATACAAGCCAAAGTAATTACTGTTGCTAAAGAACGGATTTTTAATGTTGACAAATCCATAAGCGAAGTAGCATATGAATTAGGTTTTAAGTATCCGCAACATTTCACAAGACTGTTCAAACAAAAAACAGGAATGACACCAAACGAATACAGAACCCAGAATTAGCCGACCCACCAAGTCAGGCACATTTGCAAGGCACACAAAGCCGACACACAAAAGCCAACCTTGCAAAAGAGCCTGCCTTGTTCCCACGCTTCCGGGACACACCCTGCTTCGTTGGACACATACTTTCAATTCAAATCACCAAGACGAAGGGCGAACATACAACAGGGAGTTTGCTGCTATCCTGGCAGACGAATATATTCTCAGCTTTATATCGCTATCAGCCCATATCCAGCCGACGGAATTCTATCAGCTTTTGTTGTTATCTTCATCATCAGTTTTTCAATCAGCAGCGGCTCCGGGCTGGACATTAAAAAATACCAGCACAGCAGCAAGCTCTGTCCGTTGGTGGCAACCGTAACAGACCTTCGTGCAAAACATTAACGTAGAGACTAAAAATATAATAGTATGCTGACAAACATAAATCCGAAATTGCCAATGCGTGACAAAAATGCAACTAAGGACTTTTACTTGAATAAATTGAAATTTGCTGAATTGGGCGACTATGGTGATTATTTACTAATAAAAAAAGACAACGTTGAAATTCACTTTTTTGAATTTAAAGACCTTGAACCGAATGAAAATTACGGACAAGTTTATATCCGAACAAACGACATTGACAATTTGTATCAATCGCTTTTGGACAACAGAGTAGAAATTCATCCAAACGGAAAATTACAAACTAAACCGTGGGGTCAAAAAGAGTTTTCTATGCTTGACCCAGACAGCAATTTATTAACCTTCGGACAAAGTATATAATCAAGCAATGACAAAATTTATAGAGCCACATAACCCAAATTGGAAGACAGAATTTAAAAACATAAAGCAAGTAATTGCAGCCGAACTTAACGACATTATTCCGCAAATTGACATACAACACGTTGGAAGCACGTCAATTGAAGGGCTTTTTGCCAAACCAATTTTAGACATAGACATCATAATTGCGGACAAAACATTACTTAATAACATTACGTCAAGGCTTGAAAAAATAGGTTACAACTCAAAAGGCGAACAAGGTATTCCCGGACGTTTCGCATATAGACAAAAAACTGAATATACACCAATGACAAACAATAACAGAAAGTGGCAATCACATCATCTTTACGTTTGTTATGCTGACAGTTTAGCTCTGAAAAATCACATACTGTTCAGGGACATATTAAACAACAATGAAGAGTTAAAGGAAGAATATTCCGAACTCAAAAAATCGTTGACAGAAAACTTTGCTATCACGAGAGTAGAATATACCTCAAGAAAGACGGATTTTATTGTATCGGTATTGGCTACGGCAGGACTTGACGAAAAATCGTTATGGGAAATAACAAACGTAAATATCTAACACGACCAAACACGGCAGCCACCAACATCGTATTGGCAATAGTGGGGCTAACAGTTGTAAACTCAACATTTGTAATCCTATCGGGCATCTGTTCAGATATTGGACTGACGTTTTTCAAATTCCCCACCATCGCCGCATCCCGTTAGCTGCAGCCCTATTTGACAGTCTCCAAATAAATAAACGGACTTTTTTTAGCGACACTTCTAAACGAATTTGTAAACTTTCTGACACCTGTATTTAAGCATTTGCTTAAATATGTAATCTTTGTTTATCTTTGATACAGAAATCAGTTTAACCATGGCAAATGACAGTTGCATCAGGTTAGAGGCAGACCTTGAACAAATTAAAAGCTGCCGTGAAAAATTAAAGGTTTACTCAAAATCTTTTTCGCAGTTGGGGCAGGTTCTTGCTTTAGCAGGTAACGAAGTGCGACTGAAAATACTGTATCTGCTTGAAGAAGAAAATGAACTTTGTCCTTGCGACCTAAGCGACATTTTAGGAATGAGCATTTCTGCAGTTTCTCAACACTTACGCAAACTAAACGATGGTAACATCATTGAAGCCAGAAAAGCAGGACAAACTATTTTCTATTCTTTACACAGCGCACATTTAAAAACTTTAAGACCGTTTTTTAAAATTATTAATCAACAAAATTTGGTGACAGTATGATAACGCCAACAAAAAATAGTAAAGGTTGGGTTACAGGTCTGTTGACAGCGGTAGCAGCTTCGCTATGTTGCATAACACCAGTTTTAGCATTCTTAGGTGGTGCAAGTGGACTTGCTTCCTCGTTTTCGTGGATTGAACCTTTTCGTCCTTATTTAATCGGTTTGACAATTGCAGTTTTTGCATTTGCGTGGTATCAAAAACTAAAGCCACAAAAGCAAATTGACTGCGACTGTGAACCGCACAACAAAAAATCTTTTTGGCAATCAAAATCTTTTTTAGCAATCGTTACCGTGGTTGCAGGACTGTTAATTGCATTTCCTTACTATGCAAAAGTATTTTATCCAAAGCCTCAAGAAACAAAGATTATTGTTGTTGACAAAAGCAATATTCAAACTGCTGAATTTAAGATTAAAGGCATGACCTGTGAGGGATGCACGGAACATATAAACAGTGAACTTTCTAAAACACCCGGAGTGATTGAGTTTAATACCTCTTACGAAAAAGGCAACAGCCTTGTAAAGTTTGACAACAGTAAAACTTCCGTTGACAGCCTTGCATATGTCATTACTAAAACAGGCTATAAAGTAATTTCTCAAACGGTTATCAACAACTAATGGAAAAAACAATCATACTTCAATCAGTTATTACTTGCCCTTCTTGTGGACACAAACAAGAAGAAACAATGCCGACTGACGCTTGTCAATATTTTTATGAATGTAAGAACTGTAAGACAAGACTTAAACCAAAGCAAGGCGACTGCTGCGTTTATTGCAGTTACGGGACGGTAAAATGCCCACCCATGCAATCAGGAGCATCCTGCTGTTCGTAGCGATGAAGGGTATGCAGCTAATCGAGTAAGCCGGAGGAGTTTAGCCCCCAGCTCCTCACAGAACCGTACTTGACAGTCTCCCGACATACGGCTCTTCAGTTATGTGTTTACTTGCTGATGCGGTTACGATTGTAATCGGTAATCGCATCTCCTTTCTTGTTGCTTTTAATGGCATCCTCTCCCGACGCTGCGGCCGGGATTGTACCTATTATTTACAATCTTCATAACTGCAAGTCCCTTCGCTATGCCCAGCTTTCGAAGGATTTTAATAGACTACTATGGACTGGTCTGACTGCCAACAGTTACATACCCCGACGTTTCGGTTGGGGCGGGAATAATCGTCTTAATGGCGATACCACCTTGATGTTTCTTTCACGCAACTGCTGGCTCTCCCCTGTTGCACGGTAAAGCCTGTATGCAGGTCCTGCCGCCTTTACTCCGGTTGCCGTACAGCCTGCTCCGGTTTACTGCTGCTGTACTCCTGCCGGCCGGCAGGCAGGTATCGGGAATCCCTTGAAACTCATCCCTTCTGGCAATGTATTACCAACTATCGAAGCTTCAACCAACGGTTCATCCGTATTCATCTCCCACGCACTTACCTGCTGCATCGTTTACAATGAGCTTTACTCAAACGCTAACCACCAGCTCGTTACCTCGCCAGCATCTTTGAGTGGTTTACTGACAATGTCCGTCATCGTCAGTGAGAGGCCTACTCTCATCATTACCGTACCTTCGCAGGGCACACACAGCCGGTTTAAGAAATTGGCCGTGCTGTGGTTAAATGAACATTTGTGCTTCGTATCAAGTTCAGTGCTGGCAGACGGTTTTGTGCTTCGAAATCGCCAACTTCTTGTAGCTGCAAACCGTTATGGGCAATGCTAATGAAAAATACGTTCCTTTTAATATTTGCGACAATTTGGAAAATTACATCGAATGCTTGTGTGTGCTATCATGCGACATTTACTCCTGAAATTGGCCTTTGCGCAGCGACTTGATATGGCGCATAACCGCCTGCAGGAGGTTTTAAGCAAAATGAAATAACAGCTCATGGCAGAAAGACATAAAATAATCTACTGGATGGCTACCGCCTGGCTTGCACCCGGGATGCTTTTGCTGCTTCCGGTCCTGCTTGTTTTGTCGTGGTTCTTAAGCCCTCCAAAAGGAAAGTTCATTTCAGTTAACCATTAAAATGAATCATATGAATCCTGAAGTTGACGGGTACTTTGACAAAAACGAAAAATGGCAGAAAGAGATCAGGAAATTGAGAACGATCATTTCTGGCTGCGGGCTGAACGAAGAATTGAAATGGGGTTGTCCCTGCTACCAGTACCAGGAACGTAATATCGTTTTGATACATGTATTCAAAGAATACTGCGCCGTTTTATTTTTCAAAGGCGCCTTGCTGAATGATGCCAGGGGTATCCTGATCCGGCAAACGGAAAATGTGCAGGCGGCCCGCCAGATCCGGTTCAGCAATACTGGTGAAATAGTTAAGATGGAAAAAATATTGAAAGCTTATATCTATGAAGCAATCGAAATAGAAAAAGCCGGTCTGAAAGTGAAATTGAAAACGACCGCCAGCATCAGCATGCCGGAAGAGTTTAAAAAGAAGCTGGACAAGAACCGGGCTCTGAAAACCGCATTTGAAGCGCTGACACCGGGAAGACAAAGAGGATACCTGCTTTATTTTTCTTCGGCGAAGCAAGCCAAAACCAGGGAGTCAAGAGTTGAAAAATATATGCCGCAAATCATCAATGGAAAAGGATTGGAGGATTAGCTCACCCGGGTTCAAAAGAGATAAATAAAAAGCAGGAACAACATGAAGAATAATAAAAATAAATTACCAGCCGGACAACTGCAGGAACTGCTCAAAATCCTGGAAGCCCGTTTTGAAAAAAACATGCACCGCCATAAAGATCTTGAATGGGCTAAAGTGCAGTCCCGCATATGCGGGATGGAAACCAATGCCGGAAAAATCTGGTCCCTCAATGCCATGGAAGAAACCGGTGGTGAACCGGATGTTATTGGTTATGATAAAAAGACCGGCGAGTACATTTTTTGTGATTGTTCAGCGGAAAGTCCCAAAGGCCGCAGAAGTATTTGTTATGACCATGAAGCGCTGGAGAAAAGGAAAGAACATAAACCGGCAGACAGCGCTGTGAATATGGCGGCCGATATGGGTATTGAGCTTTTAACGGAAGAACAATATCAGGAGCTGCAGCAACTTGGAAATTTTGATGCGAAAACATCGAGCTGGCTGAAAACACCTGCTGATGTACGGAAGCTTGGCGGTGCTATCTGTGCTGATTTCCGCTACGGCCGTGTTTTTATCGGCCACAACGGTGCAGAATCGTACTATGCTGCGAGAGGTTTCCGTGGTTCGCTGCGGGTCTGAATTTTTCTGCCCCTGCAAGTCTCTCCGAAATTTGACCATTTAAAATTAGAGGCTGTCAAAAGTTAAAAAAGAAGGAACACAATGAGTGCAAAGTTTTTCACGAAGCACATCATGAATTGATTACAAAGGCAAATCTCCTTGTGAACTTTGTGTTTTCCCTGCCTGCCGGTTTACCTGCCTGCTTTCGCCATAGCTTCAGCGAAGGCAAGCCGGAGCAAAGCGAAGGTATACGAGGCAGGTTAGTACCCGTTGTGTTCCAAACATCTTTTGCGACAGCCTCTATAATGGTTTTCCGTTTGCAAATTATTTTTTCGTCACCGCTGTTCCCGTAGGAAAACTTCCGGGATTCAGGTTCATACCATAGGTAAAATGTTGCTGGGCCGGGTTAGGTATCATCCGTACCAGTGGTTTCAGCAGGAAGGGGGCCGGGCTGTTATCGGGATAAGGCTCTACGGTAATAACCGCCATACCTCCTGATAAATTCGTAGGGAAACTTAAACCCGCCGGTGCATTGTAATAAAATCTTCTCCGGGAAAAGGCGGTCCGCTGAAGGGAGCGGCATTATCAGCCATATTGCCATTCATAAAAGCGCCGGTGGAAACAGGCTGTCCGCTGATCAGCGCCCAGCCCTCATATCTCCATCCAACAGGCAATGCCGGCAAATTCAACCCTGCTGCAGGTGAGCCTCCCATAGCATTGATAAACCATATACCGCTCAATTCATCTGTCATAGTAGCGGTGGCAGGTGTTGCGAGTAAAAAATACCCGGTGGCGGAGCTGAAATGGGTATTCAGCGCAGCCGGGTGGTTTATGCTGAGTGAAGCGGTATTGACATTAAAATTCCCGGCCAGCAAATGCTGGTCGCTTGGCGCCGGCGAATTATCGGGGTAGGGCTCGATGGTTAGCACAAAAGCTGTGGCGTTTTTCAATTTGTCCTGGGTAGCCGGAACTTCAAAAATGTTTTGAGACATCTGCCCGCTGTTGTTGACGGTAAACACTCCCGTTGAAACAGGAGCCCCCTTAATGATGACCCATCCCTCATAGCGGGCATTGGGCCCCAGGTTCTCAAGCCCTGTGATGTTTAACTCTAATTCGTCATTTTTCAATTTGGGTTCAGACCGGCTGTTGGCCGGTGAAAGTTCTTCAGCCGCAGTTGTGTTTTTCGACGTTTCTTTCTGGCAGGCGGCCAGCAACAGGGAGGAGTACAAAGCCAGCCCCGCATTTTTTACATGCAGTTTCATGGTTTATTATTTTTAATAGTGAGCCTGCTGATGCAGGGAAAAAAAATTACGCTGAACTAGATGCAGATGGTGCTCCGCATACTGCAGGATGAACAGATGAAGCGAAATATTATATCTACAAAAAATAAAAGATGAAAGATTTACATGCTGAAAATATTTGTTCTCTTACATAGCTCATTGCAGCACCGCATGTCCGAACAAAATCGAAAAATCCTCACACCAGATAAGCACCCTGTTATTGGATGTGTAATTAATAGCAGGGCTGAGTTCGTAGGCAAAGTTTCCGCTTACTGCTTTCAGTATGCCAATTTCCTGGTAAGGTGATGCATTATTGTTGGGCGACAGCCATACCCGCAGGTCGGGCCCATTATCCGACCGGAAGTTTTCAAAAACAAGGTGTTTTTTCCCGGCTGCATCCATTATTACTTTTACCGTACCCCCGGTGCTGTGTGCGTTGGAAGTAAATGAGCCGCTGGCAAGAACAGTTCCGGTAGGCAAAACCTCCTGTGCATTTTCGGGTGTATTTTTGGCACAGGAGGCTGTAAAAAACATGATCGCTACAGCTATTTTTTTAATGGAAATATTCATACAAATTCCGGTTTGGAAATGAATCTTTATAAATAATAAATCAGTTTCTTGTTACTGTTCCTGTTGGAAAACTGGCTGCATTCAGTGTCATATTATATGTTACATGATCCATTGCAGGATTAGGAATGTTAGCGGCCAATGGCTTCAGAAGAAATGGCGCAGGGCTGTTGTCGGGAAAAGGCTCTACAGATATTACAGCAAGACCGCCAGATAGATTAGTAGGAAAAGTGGTCCCCGCAGGTGCATTCATAATAAAATCTTCACCGGGAAATGGGGGTGCACCTAAGGTTCCCGAATAAGGCGCTGCGGCATCTGTTCCCGTTACACTCGTGAATGTTCCCGTAGTTACCGGTTTACCAGCAATCAATGCCCAACCTTCATACCTCCAGCCTGTGGGCAATGCAGGAAGTGATAAACCTACAGTAGGTGAACCTGTCATCAGACTTAAAAACCATACACCGCTTAATTCATCTGCAAGAGATGCAGTAGTGGGTGTTGCCAAAACATACTTGCCGGTAGCTGTAGCAAAGGTTGTGTTAAGCGCTGCCGGATGCCCGATTGTTGTAATTGCTGTATTACCACTAAAATCTCCGGCCAGTAGTTTTTGATCGCTTGGAGCAGGATTAGCATCCGGAAACGGTTCAATAGTTAATACAAAAGCCGTAGCATTTTTTAACTGGTCTTTGTTTATATCAAATGTAGTTTGTGAAAGCTGGCCTGTTGCATTTACCGAAAATCTTCCCGTAGAAACCGGGGCTCCGTTTACCATTATCCATCCTTCATAACGGGCATTTGCTCCCAGATCCTCCAGACCCGTGATATTTAATGTCAGCGTTTCTGTTTTAGGATCATTATTTTTTTTGCAGGAAGCCAGCAGGAATAAACATAAGGAAGTAAGTGCAACTGATTTACTAATAATATTCATAGCAATAGTTTTTATTAATTGTTTGCAATAGCAAACAATTATTTTGTTTTAAAACTGGTTTATATAAAAGGGCAAAGGAAGATGATCATGATTTTCATAAGTAAGGATTTTTTTGACAGCTATAAGTATCCTGCGGCTGCAAACATGCCAACAATGATAATAGCGGTAAATGCACATGCGGCTATTATCAGAATCCTGGTTCTCATTATTTCCTGTTTCATATGGTTTGTTTTGTGCCCTTTACAATAAAACTGCAGGGCGGTGACGGAATGTGTAAACATTTCACCAGGATTATTTCCCGGTTGTTTTCCAGGGATACAGGATATCAGCTGAAAGCCTTCCATATCAGTTACACAAGAAGGAGATGAAAGGTTTTTTGAAAAAAAAATTATTTTACTTCCTGTTAGGGTTTATTTGTCTGATATTTACATACCGAAACAAATCCCTTGCAACCAGCAGCCTATACCGAAAAAGAATTAGTGGATGCCCTGAAGCAGCACCACAATCATGCGTACCGGTATTTATATATGCATTACCGGGGCGCCCTGTACAATAATATATTACAGGTAATCCCTTCTGCTGAAGCTGCTAATGATGTTTTGCAGGAAGTATTTGTAACCATCTGGGAAAACATTGACAAATATGATGAAAGCAAGGGGCGGCTTTTTACCTGGATGCTGAGGCTTACCCGCAACATGGCCATCAACCATACCAGGAAGAAGAATTTTAAAGTGCACAGCAAAAACGAAGACATCAGTAATTACGTTTCTTATATCGAAAAAAACAGTGAGCAGGCAGGCATCAATCATATCGGCCTCCGGCAGCAGGTGCATAAGCTGCGGCCGGAATATAAAGATGTGCTGGAGTTGTCTTATTTCCAGGGCTTTAAGCAGGATGAAATCGCTGAGTTGCTCAAAATTCCGTTGGGCACCGTAAAAACCAGGCTGAGAAATGCTATTATTGAATTAAGAAGAGATTTTATATAAATGGATATTAAAAACTACATATCATCCGGCATTATTGAGCTTTACGTAATGGGCCTTTGTTCACCAGAGGAAGAAAAGGAACTGGAACAGTTGCGCCGGCAATATCCTGAACTGCAGGAAGCCATTCTTCGTTATGAAACGGAGATGGAAAACAAAATGCTGCGGGACGGCACACTGCCCCCAGCCGATGTGGATGAAAAGATTTTAGAGCAACTTGACTCTTTGAAAAAGCCGTCGCTCAACCTGCCTGACCACAAAACACCGGTCAGAAAGATGAACCCGGCAGCTACCGGGTGGTGGAAGCCGGCAGTCGCCGCTTCGGTCGCCCTGCTGATTGTCAGTGCATTTTTTAATTATAGCTTATACCGGAAGAATAAAAAACTCAATGCTCTTGTTCAAAATACAGGAGCCCCCACCCTTCCGCTTTCGGATTATAATGTATTTACCGACCCAACGATAACCCCGGTGGCCATGTATGGAGTGGGCACCCATTCCATCTGCCGCTGCACCATGTTCTGGGATAAAAAAACCGGGAAGATGTATATCATGATACATCACCTGCCAAAATCATCTGCTGCAAAAGACTATCAGTTGTGGGCTGAAGTAGATGGTAAACCGGTAAATGTGGGTATCATCAATGATGAAATAAGAGGACGTTTCATTGAAGTAACCAATGTGCCATACAGGTCCGCAGCCTTTACAGTTACGCTGGAAAAAGCCGGCGGTAATGCTGAACCCACTGTCAGCGAAACTTATCTTGCCGGTAAAATATAATTATTTCGCCTTTCTATATTATCAGTTTCGACTCCGGAAGTTAACGCCATAATGGCCCTGAGGAAAAGAAAATTTTTTTATCATACGACTCCTGAATAACGACTCCCGCCTTCACATAGACTTCGGCGGACAATCCCGACTAACAACTACTCCCTTCCATCAAACAGATTGCCCAGCCCGCCCAGCACACTGCCTTCCTCCTTGCGTTTATACGTGCCATAGGCAATGATGCGCCCGGCCAGCCGGCTGATGGGCAACGATTGTATCCACAGTTTGCCCGGTCCCTGCAGTTTGGCAAAGAACAAACCTTCGCCGCCAAACAAAAAATTCTTCACCCCTTTTACAAATTCAATATCAAACTGCATACCGGGGGTATAGGCCACCACGCAGCCGGTGTCTATCTTCAGTATCTCGCCGGGTTTCAAATATTTTTCAACAATGTATCCGCCTGCATGAAGAAATGCCATGCCATCGCCTTCTAATTTTTGCATAATGAAGCCCTCGCCGCCAAAAATGCCCACACCTAATTTTCTTTGAAAATGAATACCCACACTTACTCCTTTTGCCGCACAGAGAAATGCATCTTTTTGTGCAATGATGGTGCCGCCCAGCTCCCGCAGATCCATCGGGATTATCTTGCCGGTATAAGGCGCTGCAAAACTCACTTTCTTTCTCTGCTTTGCTTCATTGGTAAAAGCTGTCATAAACAAGCTCTCCCCGGTAAGCACTCTTTTTCCGGCGCTGACCAGTTTGCCAAAAAAACCGGTGGGTTGCTGCGCCGAGCCGTCGCCAAAGATGGTCTGCATTTGTATGCCATCCTCCATCATCATCATGGCGCCGCTTTCGGCAATGGCGCTTTCATGGGGGTCCAGTTCTATCTCAACAAATTGTAATTCTTCGCCATATACCTTATAATCAATTTCATGGTTGTTGCGGGTTGTTGTATTCATAGTAAAAGTTTAGAAAGTAAAGGTAGCAACAGCATTGAAATTTTATATAAGGAAGCCATGGTGCAGTATTTGATAAGTGGCAACCCTTTCCTGCCCGAAATGAGTTATTTTGCCTGTCCCCCCGAAGGAGTTTTTCGGGAAAAAAATTTGATATGAAACAACGATTAGTTCTCTTTGCTGCACTACTTTTTGCGTTAACAACAGCATACGGCCAGACCAAACCTGCCTACCGGACAGGCAGGCTGGTAGAAAAAGTCACCAAACAGGCCCGCCCGCCTGCCCGACTGAATCATTCAGGCGGGGATGACCCGGTCAGACGGGGAACTGAACTGGTAATCCCGTACGAAAAATATGTTTTACCAAACGGCCTTACCCTTGTCATCCATGAAGACCACAGCGACCCTATTGTACATGTGGATGTTACCTATCATGTGGGCTCTGGCCGGGAAGAAATCGGCAAGTCAGGGTTTGCCCACTTCTTTGAACACATGATGTTCCAGGGAAGTGACAATGTTGCCGATGAGCAGCATTTTAAAATTGTATCTGATGCCGGCGGTACGCTGAATGGCAGTACGAACCGTGACCGTACCAATTATTTCCAGACCGTACCCAGCAACCAATTAGAGAAAATGCTGTGGCTGGAGGCCGACCGTATGGGCTTTCTGCTGGATGCAGTAACGCAAAAGAAATTCGAGATCCAGCGTTCCACTGTAAAGAATGAAAGAGGACAGAATTATGATAACCGTCCTTATGGCCTGGCAGCAGAAACAGCTTCCCGGAATTTATACCCTTACGGCCACCCTTACTCATGGCTTACTATCGGCTATGTAGAAGATCTGAACCGGGTAGATGTAAACGATTTGAAGAATTTCTTCATGCGCTGGTATGGCCCCAACAATGCAGCGCTGACAGTGGGGGGCGATGTAAAACCTGCCGAAGTGGTGAAGCTGGTAGAGAAATACTTTGGCTCCATACCAAGAGGGCCGGAAGTAAACCCGGTAGTAGTACCCCCGGCTGTTGTTAACCAAGACCGCTATGTTTCTTATACCGATAACTATGCTAAACTGCCTTTGCTGTCGGTGGTCTATCCTTCTGTACCCAATTATCATAAAGACATGGGGGCGCTGGCCTGCCTCTCGCAGGTGCTGGGTCAGGGAAAAAATTCTGTGCTCTACCAGCAATTAGTAAAAAAGCAATTAGCGCTGCAGGCCAGTGCATTCAGCCAGTTATCAGAATTGTCCGGCGAGTTTTCTTTTCAGCTCACCCCATCACCGGGCAAATCGCTGGCAACAATGGATACGCTGTTTCGCCGGGCATTGGATTCTTTTGAACACAGGGGAGTTACAGATGAAGATATCACCAAATTCAAAGGCGGGATAGAGGCGCAATTGATAAACGGACTGCAGAGTGTAGCAGGCAAAGTATCGCAGCTTGCCGCTTTTCAGACCTTTACCGGCAATCCCAATAAAATAGCAGACCTCATCAGAATGTACCAGGCCGTTACAAAAGAAGATGTGATGCGGGTGTATCATCAGTACATTAAAGATAAAAAAGCCGTTTTCCTGAGTGTATTGCCCAAGGGACTGGAAAAACTGATCGCTGCTGCTGATAATTATAAAATTGATTCGTCCCGCTATGATGCTCCGGACTATGGCTATACCGGTTTGAAATATAACAAGGCCAAAGACAATTTTGACCGCAGCAAGATTCCGGGCAATGGACCTAACCCTACTGTAAAAGTTCCCAAATTCTGGAGAAAGGATATGCCCAATGGAGTGAAGATGATCGGTACAGAATCAAACGAAATACCAACTGTTACCATCACTATCACTGTTCCCGGCGGCCACCTGATGCAGGCGAACGACACGGCAAAAGTGGGCCTTGCAAATATGTTCAGCGCTATGATGAATGAAGACACAAAGAATTATACTGCAGAACAGATGGCAGTGGAATTGCAGAAGCTGGGCAGCAGTGTGACTGTGGGCAGCAGCCTGAATGGTATCACCTTTAATGTGCAGTGCCTGAAGAAGAACCTTGCCAAAACGATGGCGCTGGTAGAAGAAAGAATGCTGAATCCCAAATTCACCGAATTGTCTTTTTCACGGATACAGAAGCAAAGGCTCGAGAACTTTAAGCAAACCAAAGCTGACCCGGCCGCTGTGGCTGATATTGTATTTGCCAAGGTTAATTATGGCCCGAACAATATCCTCAGCATAAGTCCAAACGGGACCGAGTACACTGTCAAAAACCTGAAGCTGCAGGACATTGAAAATTACTACAGCAGCAACATGACCTCCAAGGGGGTGAAAGTGGTGATAGTGGGAGATGTAAAACAGGAAGAAGCGCTGCCGCAACTGGCCTTCCTGAACAAACTGCCCAACAAAAAAGTGGAACTGCCAAAAGTGAATGGTGATGCTTCCACTATTGATAAAACAAAAGTCTATATGGTGGATATACCTAAGGCAGCGCAGTCGCAGTTCCGGGTGGGCTATGCCACCGGTTTGAAATTTGACGCCACCGGTGACTACTACCGTTCAATCCTGATGAACTATCCGCTGGGTGGTGATTTCAACAGCCGCCTGAACCTGAACCTGCGGGAAGACAAAGGCTGGACATACGGCGCCCGGAGCGGTTTCAGCGCTGATGAATACAGCGGTGATTTTGAATTCAGCGCCGGCATCCGTGCCGATGCCACGGACAGCGCCCTGGCGGAAGTAATGAAAGAACTGAATAATTTTAAGGAGAACGGCATCAGTGAGGCTGAACTGAAATTTATGAAGAACTCACTCGGTCAGCGGGATGCCCGGAGTTATGAGACCGGTATCCAGAAAGCCAATTTTATCCGCCGCATACTGGACTATAACCTGCCTGCTAACTATATTGATCAGCAGAATAAGATACTGGCCAGCCTGACCAGGAAAGAAGTAAACGCCGTGGCAAAGAAAATGCTGAACCCGGACAAGATGAATATCCTGCTGGTGGGAGACAAAGCAAAGATCTATGACGGGGTTAAGAAACTGGGCTACGAGGTAATTGAGCTGGATGCAGATGGCAAGAAGGTGGAGAAGAAAGGGTTCTGACAATTATTTCCTTAGATACGAAAAGCCATCCTGGTAGTATTACCGGGGTGGCGTTTTCATTATCAGATTTTTTTTTAACATCCTGTTGAAGCCATTGTCCAAAAAATGTTGTCATTTTACTTGTATTACGAAGCCCATGCACAATGCAGGGCGAAGTAGTAAAGGACTAAACTTTTCCTTATGAGACATATTTACACTCTTCTCTTTACGATTTGCAGCTTTGCCGGTTTCAGCCAGCATAATATGAGCCTCGGTTATTCCCTTGGCGCCCCGCAGCAGCAAATGAATGAAAATATAAATCCACTGCACAATTTATCCGCTGCAATTTTCTTTCAAATACCCGGTCTTGGTAAACGGCTGCAATTAGGAGCAGAGGGGCAATGGGGCAGCTATGCCAGCACACAAAAAGAACAGACTTTTAATTTTGGCAATGGCACCAGCACCCGTACCATGGTAAACTACAGCAGTAATGTGCTGCAGGGCGCCGCTACGGCCAGGGTATTGTTACTTACCAATAAAAAAATTACACCTTTTCTAAACGCTAAAGCAGGTTACGCAAGTTTTTACAGTTCCATTTTTATTGAAGACCCGCATGACCCGGATGGTTGCCACCCGCTTGACCAGAAAACACTGCTCAAGGACGGAACTTTGATGACGGGTTACGGTGGCGGTTTACAAATTGACTGGTCTCTTTTTAGACCTAAATGCGATAAGAACAGAGGCTGGATTGATTTGAGGGTACAAAATATCCGCGGCGGCAGCCTGGATTATATTAATACGAGGAAACTAATTGATGCTTCGGCGCCGCCGCCACCCGGTGAAGATGGCAAAGCGGTGAGTGTAAAATTCATCAATGCCACTACCAATGAAATTCATGAACACCAGGTGGCGGAAGTTTATACCACTCCTTTAAGAATGCTGGAGTTTAAATTGTCGTGGGTGTTTGTGCTGGATTGAATTTCCCCCGGTAATAAAATCAAAAGCGGCCCCTGGAAAGAAGCCGCTTTTTTATTTCGTCCCGACCGAAGTGTCGGGACTCACCACCAAAACCAAAATTGTAACCCTTTATTTATATCGAATCATTGGTTGCACTATTCAGACAACCTCAGGCTGTTTTCCGCTGCTTGCGCAGTGGCGCACCCATCCATATTTTTTTGCCCTGTATCCGCCTTACCCCGAACATGATGCCCGCAAAAATGAAAAAGAAAGGCCCGAGAAAACCCAGCAGGGCGATAAACTTAGTCCCGTAAAACTGCTCCATCGGCCGCTTCAGCCTTTCGGCTATCAGGTACATGCTCGGCACCATCACCAGGGTGAGGAAGAAAGAGAATATCAGCCCGAAGATGATGGTCCAGCTCAGCGGCCCCCAGAACACCACGCTGTCGCCGCCAAAGAAAATATTGGGGCTCAGCTGGCTGAACAGCCTGGCAAAATCAATATTAAATCCGACGGCCAGCGGCAGTAACCCTAAAATGGTGGCCACAGCTGTCAGCAATACGGGAATGATCCTGATCTTGCCCGCCTGGATGGCCGCTTCCCTTGTACGCATTCCTCTTCCCCGCAGTTCATCAGTGAATTCGATGATAAGGATACCATTCTTGATCACAATACCGGCCAGCCCCACAATGCCTACGAGCAGCATGATGGTGGCGATCGTCATCCCGGTTACTGCATAACCGACTATGACGCCAATTACAGAAAAGAATATCTCTGTGATAACGATGAACGGCTTACTCAAGGAATTAAACTGCAATACCAGTATCAAAAAGATAAGGCCTACCGCAATCATAAATGCTAATCCTAAAAATGCCTGTGTCTCTTTTTCCTGTTCACTCTGCCCGCTGAGTTTGATGGTTACATCCGCAGGTATTTTCACTGCATTCCTGAAATCATCAATGCGTAACTGCAGGTCGGCGTTCACTTTCGGCACCATGGTGGGGTTCAGCACATTGCTCTGCAGCTGGATGGTGCGTTTTACATTCTTCCGCTTGATGCCGCCGGTGGTATTGGTGTAATCCACCGAAGCCACAGCGCTGAGCGGAATGGATTTCACCTCGAAGGTGTTCATGTCCATGAAGGTGATGCGCATATTCATCAGGTCAGTAATATTGTTACGGATGAGATCGGTGTAGCGCAGTTGTATCTTATACTCATCCTCACCGTCTTTTATCTTGCTCACTTCTTTTCCGAATACAGCCGTACGGATCTCCATTCCTATCTGACCGGTGCTCAGCCCTTCAAACATAGCTTTTTCCCTATCCACATTGATGGTGATCTCGGGGTTGTTCAGGTCCACATCGGCCTGCAGGTTTTCAATACCAAATACTTTGTTGGTGTCTAAGAAATTGTACAGCTGTGAAGCGATGGCGGCGATGCTTTCAAAATTATCGCCCTGCACTTCAATATTCACGGGCGGGTCAGTAGGCGGGCCGCCATCTTCCTGTGCCACTTCCACACTGGCGCCGGGAATACCCTGTACGGCTTCTCTTATCGCCTCTTTATACGGCATGGTTCTTTTGCCGTGCCTTTTTTCAAATTCCACAAACGAAACCTGTATTCTTCCCAAATGCGATTGCACACTGCGGTTATTATCCCTCGGGTTATTGGCGCTGACGGCCACATTAGCAATAATGCTTTCCACAATGCTGCCTTTCTCTCCCGGTTTTTCTTTCTCCAGTACTTTCTCCACCCGTTTTTCCAGCACTCTTGTAATGCTGTCGGTGTATTTTACATCGGTGCCCACCGGCAGTTTCAGATAGACATACACAAAATTCGGATCGCCGCTGGGGAAGAAGGTTGACTTGGTGCGTCCTGTCCGGATGCTCACCATCAGCAACCCAAGAGACAGGATGAATATTCCAAACAGGGAGATAAAAGCATATACCGGCCTGCGGCCCACCAGCACCCATCTCAATAATTTTTCATAGCGGTTCATCAGTTTGGGCAAGGCTTTTTTCTGGAAGCGGTGAATCAAACCATTCAACACATAGGAGTTGAGCACCATCAGTATGGCCATCAGCAGGGAGAAATTGGCCACCCCGTGCATACCGCCTGAATGCATAAGCACCCCGGCGGCGATGAATACGATAAACCACTTGTTTTTAAATACAGCGCTTTTTGGCTTTTCATATTCTTTATCCTCCGGTTTCATAAAGCTTACGGCAAAAACCGGGTTGAAAATAAAGGCCACAATTAATGATGCCCCCAGTGTAAGTATCAGAATGGTAGGCAGATAAATCATGAACTTGCCAATCAGTCCTTTCCAGAACAGAAGCGGAAAGAAAGGCGCCAGGGTAGTTGCCGTACCGGCCAGCACCGGGATAAATACTTCCCCTGCCGCTTCCTTGGCGCTGCGCACTATCGGCACTTTTCCGTTATTATAGATACGGTGAGTGTTTTCAATCACCACTATCGCATCGTCCACAATAATTCCCAGCCCGAACAGCAAGGCAAACAGCACAATGAAATTGAGGGTAACCGTTGTTCCGATAACACTGTCGGCCAATGGCAGAAATAAAAAGGCAACGAACACACTCAGCGGCACACTCAGCGCCACAAAGAAGGCATTCGTAACCCCCATAAAAAACATCAGTACCAGCAATACCAGCACAAACCCGATGATGATGGTGTTGATGAGTTCTCCAAACGATGTTTTGGTTTGTTTGCTCTGGTCGCCTGTAAATTCCACCCGCAGGTCATTGGGCAGTTCTTCGTTTTTCTGCATTTCGGCCACAGCCGCCTTTACTTTATCCGCACAGTTTATGAGGTTTTCACCGGCCCTTTTCACAATATTCAGCGTTACTACATTTTTACCGTCAAGCCGGGCATAGCTGTCCTTTTCCCGGATGGTATCCTTTAATTGCGCAATATCCCGCAGGTAAACGGAAGCGCCCCGGGCGCTGCTTCGCACCACTATGTTTTTCATATTCTCGATACTGGTAAACTGCCCTTTCACTTTCAGCGTACGCTTCATATTACCCACTTCTATCAGGCCGCCGGTGATGTCGTTGTTTTCCCTTGCTATCGCATTCTCCACATCCATGAAGCTCACCCTTGCCGCCGTCATTTTGTACGGGTCCACATTTACCTGTATCTCCCTTTCGGGGGCGCCTACAATTTCTGCCCTTGTCACCTCGCCCAACTCTTCAAACTTATCCTGCATTTTATCGGCATACTGTTTCAGTTTGATGCCGTCATAATCACCGCTCACATTCACAAACATGATGGGCATTTCACTGAAGGCAAATTCCTGCACATCGGGTTCCTGGGTCAGGTCGGTGGGCAGATCGGTCCTCGCCTTGTCAATGGCATCTTTTACTTTTTGTTTGGCCAGGTCAGTTTTTACGTCCGTATCAAACTCCACCACGATCAAACTGTAATCGGCCTGCGATGTACTTTGTATCTTGATCACTTTCGCCCCGCTGATCCCTTTCAGTTGTTTTTCGATGGGCCTTGTTACCAGGTTTTCTATATCCTTAGGTGAATTACCAACATAGACGGTAGTGACAGAAATAGTCGGCACCACGATATCCGGGAACTGCTCTTTGGGCATGGAGTTGAATTTCATCAACCCGTAGATAGTAATGAGGATAGCGATGATGTAAATAGCGGTTCGGTTGTCAATAGCCCAGCTGGTGGGCCTAAATTCTTTAAACTTTCTGGTTACTCCTTCTAAAATTTTCATCTGGAAATATTTTATTCAGCTATTATTATTTGTTTGCCAGCTTCCTGAATTCTGTTCAGCTTTTGTTGCGCCAGCCCGCCGTACTACTTTGGGAGGCGGGTCGCACTCTTCATCGTTCGGTAATTCTGTTCAGCTGTGTTGAACCCCCGTCCGACCGGTCGGACGGGTGTTCTGAACACATTTCGTTCATTTTATTCACCGGATTTCATCCGGGGCCACCATATTTTACCCCTGCGGGGTAAAGAACTTTTCAAATAAGCTGGCCTCCTGCAGATGTTTAAGTCCCCTTGCGGGGATTTAGGGGGCAGTATTATTTACCTGCCGTTATAGATTGCCCGTCATACACCGATTGGTAGCCCTCAGTAATAATCACATCACCACCGTTCAGTCCGTTTTTGATCTCTATGAAACCGTTGTATGCCTCACCAACAGTTACTGTTTTTTTACGGGCCACCATTTTATCGCCGGCTTTTTCCATCACATACACATATTTGCTCTTTTCATCACTCTGTACCACATTCACGGGAACGGTGACTGCTCCTTTGGTTTCATAGTCTAATATTTTCATGGTGGCTGTCTGGTTGGGCTTCAACAGCGGATCAGAAGGTAGTTTTGCTTCTGCTGTAAATGACCGGGTAACCGGATCAATAGAAACGCCGATTACATTAATAACCGAGGAAAAAGCCGGTTTGCCGGATTCAGGCACCAGTACTTCCACCTTGTCTCCTTTTTTTACTCTGGCCACATAATTTTCCGGAACATTTGTGATGATCTTCAGATTGCTGTTATTGACAATACGGATGCCTGCACCCTGCATGGCAGCGCTTTGGGGAGAAAAGAATTCACCCACTTTCACATTTACTGCATCCACCACGCCGCTTATCTCTGCATATACGTTACTCAAATTGGCCTGCTCCTGCGCCATGCCCACCTGCGCCTGTGCCGCCCGCAGTTGTGCCGCCAGCGCATCCACATCTGCTTTGGCGTTGATGACCTGAATCTCTGCGCCGATATCCTGCTTCCATAAATTCTGGTAGCGTTCATACACTGTTTGCGCCTGTGCCAGTCTTGCTTTCAACTGACCGGTCTGCTGCTGTGCTGCAATCACCCCCTGCCTGGCCATGGCATCATCCAGTTTCAATACTAATTGCCCCCGGCTTACCCGCTGGCCTGTTTTTACATAGATTGCTTTTACTAATCCGCCCTGTCCTTTCGGCGCTACATATGCCAGGCCTTCTGCATCAATTTTTCCCTGCAGTTCGATATAGTGGCTGAAATCCTGAATGCGGATCGTATCCACCGACACTAATTTTTGCGCCTGCTGCGCCGCTTTGGGATCGGCCTTGGCTATCTGGTCTTCTAATTTGCGGATGTCGGCGTCTAATTTGTTTTTTTCTTTTTTCAGCTTTTCCAGCTTTGCTTTCATATCGCCGGTATCGCCTTTCTTTTCTTTGGCGCCTGCGCCACAGGATGCAAGAAAGAAGGCGGCTAAAACAAGGGCCCCTGTTGCAGTTGTAATCCGTTTCATATTGTTTGTATTATTCAGTGAAATCATTTTAATCGATATAATTTGTGTTACAGTCTGCCCGTTGCCTTCAGGAAATCCACTTTGGCGATAACAGCATCATATAAAGCAGTAACATAATTAGTCTGTGCGGACTTCATCTCTGTCTGTGCTGCCACAATCTCAATCTGTGACCCGGTGCCCACTTCATATTTCTTTTTGGTCTGCTGGTATATTTTTTCAGCCAATTCCATGTTCTTCTTCTGGAAATCCATCGTGGCGATGGCATTGCGGTAATTATTCTTTGCTGCTTCCACATCGTTGTCAATCCACAGCTTCAGGCTTTCCAGATGGTTGTTTACTTTATCCACCTCTATCTTAGCTTCCTGAATTTTTGATTTGATAAAAAACCCGTTAAAGACGGGGATGGAAATATTGAAGTTGACATTGGAAATGGTAAACCAGTCCCCTCTGCTGAAGAAATTCCATTTACTCCGCTGGGCATTTTTAGCATAGGCGGCAGACAATGACAAAGTGGGTATCTGTGAAAGTTTATAGCGCCGCACATTATATTCCAGCAGTTGTTTTGATATCTGCGTCTGCTGAAATTCTTTCCGGTCTTCATATTTATATGCGGCGGCTTCCAGAATTCCTTCCTTAATCTGTTCTTCTGTTATTTTATCGGTGAGCAACAGTTCATCAGCAATGGGCATTCCCATCAGCATCTTTAATGCATAATAACCGTTGGATATCTGGTTCAGCAGTTTTTGCTTTTCCGTCTGCAGGTTGGAGAGGCGTACCGTTTCCTTGTCCACATCTAATTTTTCCCGGAAACCGTTTTCATAAATGATACGGGTGTCCCGCAGATTTTTTTCCAACAGGGCTATATTGGCATCTAGCAGCTCAATTTGTGTTTTGCTGACTGCCAGCTGGTAGTAAATTTTATGGATGCTGGATTTTATACCTTCTTCAGTCACTTCAGCGCCTTTTTGAAAAAGTTTTACAGCCGCATCTCTGGCCATCAGGCCGACAAATACCTGGCCGTCAAATAACAACTGGGTGAGTGTTATCCCGGCATTGGCGTTAAACCTTGTTCCGAACTGTGCCGCTATAAAACCAAAGTCAGCCGGCATTTGGATAGGGTTTCCGTTGCCATCCTTTACACCCTGATCAATGAGTACCTGGTAAGTAGCCGGCGAAATAAAGTTTGGAAGTACCTGAGTTGCTACAGAAGGGTTATACGTTGTGCCAAAGTTTGCATTGATATGCGGATATGCTGCTGAAGTAAAGACCCGGTTCTGCTGCTCCTGTATCTTTACCTGCAGCAATGCATTTTTTACATTTACATTATTCTTCAGCGCATAATCCACCGCCTGCTTTACGGAAAATTCATGCCGGTTGGCTTTTCTTGCGCTGTCTGCCTGGGAAAAGCCGGGTGCCGGCAGCATCGCCAGCCCCGCCAGTATCCCGGTAATTGCAGGCAGCCTATTTCTTTGCCTCTTCATATGAAAGATGTTTTTTACGTTGCTCATTGTATTTCTGGATCAGTTTATGTCCTTTGATCGTAGCAAGCCCGTAAGTAAAATGCTCAATGATCAGTTCTGAGGTGGCCGCCAGGTTGTATTTACCCGGCGGAAAAACACTGATATTGAAGGGTATCATCATGGACTCAATCCTGTACTTCGACAGCACATCCACATTCACATCCGGGCGGTACAATTTGTCTTTAACACCCCACTCCATGTTTTCTTTTATTACCTGCAGCAGGAATTTATCCTTGTACTCCCGGAAACGCTGGTAGGCTTTGAAATGGAATTTTTCCAAATCGTAAAGCAGCATCGGGTTCATATTGCTGAACTCCTGCATGATATGTTCCATGGTCAGAAATATCTCATGGATGGCGTCCCTGGCCTCACTGCGGCAGATCACACATTCACCTTCCACTTCATGAATATGTCTGTCCACCACAGCACTTACCAGTTCATCCTTGTCGGCAAAATACTGGTAGAGTGTTTTTTTGCTCATGCCAAGGTGGTTGGCCATATCGTCCATGGAAACAGAGCGGATGCCAAACTGCATGAATAATTCCTCGGCCCTGGTTAAAATGCGTTCTTTTGGTTCCATTGTAGTTGATTCGGGGCACAAAACTATGGAAACTTTTTTCGTTACCAAAGTTTCCATCATTAAATTTTGCCGGTCTTACTGGTTTTTAGCCGTTGCCGCTGGCCGACATTTTTTTCTGCTACCTTTACTAATAATCAGAACAGTATGAGAAATGGAGTTGCCCGTTTTCTTCCCCGTGAACCATTCCGGTTTAAAAAAATAATCACCTACCTGCTGCAGGGTCTGCTGATTCTTGCCCCGCTGGCCGTTACCATCTATTCCATTTACTGGATTGTTTCCACGGTGGACAACTGGCTGCCCATCTTCAGGGAGCCGGTAAAAGATGCCGCAGGTACAATAATTAAGTATAAGGTGAAAAATTACGGGGCAGGATTTGCCATCATCCTTGTGTCCATCATCATTATTGGTTACCTGAGTTCAGTTTTTATCCAGTCAAAGTTGTTCAACCTTTTTGATTCCTGGCTGGAAAAAACACCCGGCATCAAATACATCTATTCTTCGGTCAGGGATTTTTTCGGGGCCATTGCCGGGGAGAAAAAAAAATTCAACAAACCCATCCTTGCCAATGCTTTTGCCGACGATGTGTGGATCATGGGTTTTCTCACCGATGAAGAACTGCAAAAATTTGATTTGGGCGCCGAAATGGTTTCCATTTACATACCCCAGGCTTATCACTGGGCAGGGCAGCTCTATGTGTTGCCCCGCAGCCGGGTGCGAAAGCTGGATAAGATCAGCTCAGGTGATGCGATGAAGTATGCGGTGACAGGCGGTGTGGTGGATGCGGAGGAAGAAGAGAAAAAAAATTAATGATAGTTTGATGGTAAATTGTTTGATTGTTCTTTGCCAACCCTCAAACCATCTCTAAGAAAAGTCTTTCGGACAAACAACGCAACTGTTCTATGCAGAGGATATTCGTAATAATTTTACTATCTCTTATTTCTAATAACTCTTTCTGCTGGGGTTTTTATGCCCACCGCAAGATCAACTATTACTCTGTCTTCCTGCTGCCGCCGGAAATGATGGCGCTGTACAAACCACAAATTGATTTTATTTCAGAACATGCGGTGGACCCAGACAAAAGAAGATATGCCGTACCGGAAGAAGGCCCCCGTCACTACATAGACATTGATCATTATGGCAAATACCCGTATGATTCCCTGCCGCGGAAATGGAATGATGCCGTGGCGAAGTACTCTGAAGATACTTTGAATACATACGGCACTGTACCCTGGTGGTTGCAGACAATGCTGTACCGGCTCACGGATGCTTTCAAAGAAAAAAACCAGTCGAAAATTTTAAAATACTCTGCAGAGATCGGTCATTACATGGCCGACGCACATGTGCCCCTGCATGCCTGTAAGAATCACAACGGGCAGTTCACCGATCAGAAAGGTATTCATGGTTTCTGGGAAAGCCGCATACCTGAATTGCTGGCAGAAAAGGAGTGGGATTTCTTTATCGGTAAAGCAGAGTTCATTAAAAACCCTGCAGACTTTGTCTGGAAAAGAGTTTTGGAAAGCGCCGCTGCGGCTGATACCGTTCTGAAATTTGAAAAAGAACTCAGCAAAACTTTCCCTCCTGATCAAAAGTATTCCTTTGAAGACCGGAACGGCATAACCATCCGCCAGTACTCTTCCGCATTTTCCAAAGCGTACGACGGAATGCTGAAGGGTATGATAGAAAGAAGGATGCGGCAATCCATTTTTGCCATTGCTTCCTTTTGGTACACGGCATGGGTAAATGCCGGCCAGCCCGACCTTACCAGGCTTTCGGGCAAAGAATTCTCTGCAGAAGACCTTAAAGAATTTGAATCGCTGAACAATGCCTGGAAGAATGCTGCAATAAAAGGCAGGGAACATGAATAAGTTTCCGTATTTATACTAACTAACTGGTTGTATATTTTACGGTTAAGTAGCTCCTTAACTCAACCGTTTGTTTATTAAACAGCCGGTTGCTGTACCCAAGCAGGTAATTTTTCTATCTTTGGTTCTTTATCATTAACCACCTGATGATTCCCTTCACCAATCCCATCATTCGTGTATGAAAAAAATTCTATTCTTGCTGCTGTTATCGGCCGCTACCACTGCTGCACAGGCCCAGTTCGATATTTATGCTTTGATGGAACGTACAGATATCAGCCTGCAGGAAGCAGAGGCGATTGCCAGCCGCCATTTTGAAAGAGTGGGAACCGGGCAGGGCACCGGTTACAAACAATTTCAGCGCTGGCTGTACGAAAGAAAATTTCATACGGACGAAGCCGGTAATTATATAACGCCGCAAACCGAATGGAATAAGTATTTACAGGCCCGCGGCAATATGCCCTCTGCCGCCACGGCAGCCAACTGGGTGCCGCTGGGCCCCAGTGGTTGGAACCGTACGAGCAGTTGGAACCCCGGTACGGGCAGGCTGACCCATGTAGCCATTCATCCTTCCAATGAACAGATAATATATGTAAGTTCTCCAGGTGGTGGTATTTGGAAAACCACCAATGCCGGCGCCAGTTGGGCGCCGCTGACAGATAATACTTCCACATGGATGAATGTCTACGCCCTGACCATTGATCCTGCCAATCAGAATATCATATATGCCGGGATGGCCAGCTCCATCGGCATCATCAAATCAACCAATGCAGGCGCCACCTGGGCAGCTACAGGTGCTGGCCCATCCGGCACTGTCAGAAAAATATTAATACATCCAACCTCCTCCAATATTGTTTTTGCAGCAGCTACCAATGGAATATGGCGATCCACCAATAGCGGTACGAACTGGACACAGGTGCATACAGGCAGCAAGGAAGACATTGAATTCAAACCGGGTGATGTGAACATCATGTATGCTTCAGGCAGCGATGTATATCGTTCAACTGACAACGGCGTCAACTGGACGCAGATAACCGTTGCCCAGGGCATTACCAATACCGGCAGAACACTGGTATCGGTTTCTGCGGCCAACCCCAATGTGGTATATGCGGTACAGGCAAGCGGCAGCATTTTCGGAAGAATGTATAAATCAACCGATGCGGGTCTCTCTTTTATTACAACCGTGGTGGGAAATCCTGCCAGTGGCACTAACTATTTTGGTTACCCATCCAACGGAACAGGTACAACAGGCCAGGCTACGTATGATATGGGCATGGATGTTTCCCCCACCAATGCCGATGATGTTTATATTGCCGGTATCATCTGCTGGCGGTCTGTTAATGGCGGCACCAGTTTTTCCCCGCTTACCGAATGGTTCTTACCCAACAGCCTTGGATATAATCATGCGGATGTACATGGATTATACTGGATCAACAGCACACTTTATTCTGTTTCTGACGGAGGCATTTATAAAAGCACTGATAATGGCGACAACTGGACAGACCTTTCAACCGGTCTGGGCATCCGGCAGTTTTACCGAATGGCCAACTCACAAACAAATGCTTCTGTAATTACCGGTGGCGCTCAGGATAATGGTAGCGCTGCCCGGCAGGCATCCGGCACCTGGGTGGATTGGCTCGGCGCCGATGGTATGGAGGGCCTGGTAAGCCCGACCGACCACCTGAAACTCTGGGGCACCAGTCAGAACGGAGCCTTATACCGTTCTCTAAACGGAGGAAATAGTTACTCGGGTCTTGGTCAACCTTCCTCCGGTCAATGGGTGACACCGCTTTGGATGCATCCCACCAACGAAACGATCTTATATGGCGGGTGGACAGGCGTATATAAATCCACCAACAGCGGAACAAGCTGGACCAATATTTCTGCCGGCACTATTACCACCACCCTTGCCGATCTGGCCGTTGCTCCATCAAACCCGAATTATATTTATGCTTCCAATGGCGCCACATTATATGTTACTGCCAACGACGGTGCCAGCTGGGCAACAAGGACCGCTCCCGCCACTATCAGCGATATTGCCGTTGACCCGCTGATACCGGATAAAATCTGGATTGCCTGCAACAGCAGCACCAACCGTGTATATGTTTCAACCGATGCCGGCGTAACGTTTACGAATATCTCATCCAACCTTCCGGCCATTACTGCAAGAACTGTGGTGGTGGATGACAATACACCCCGCAATATTTATGTGGGTATGAATATCGGCGTATATCATAAAACCGAACCCGACGTAAACTGGAACAATTATTCTGACAACCTGCCGCTGGTGGCCATTAATGAACTTGAAATACAAAAGGCTTCCGGTAAAATAAGGGTGGCCACTTATGGAAGGGGTATCTGGGAAAGCCCGGTAGCCGTTAATTGTGCTGCTTCTCCCCCGGTGGCTGATTTTGTTGCCAATGTGGTGAACATCTGTGTGGGGCAAACGGTGTCATTCACTAACAACAGCACTAACTGCAACAGCACTTTTACCTGGAGCTTCCCGGGCGGTACACCTTCATCCTCTACCGCTACCAACCCTTCAGTAACATATAACATCCCGGGTACTTTCAGTGTTACGCTTACCGTTACCAACCCCGGCGGCACCGACACAAAAACGATCAATAATTATATTACAGTAAACGCCAGCCTGACCCACAGTGCCGCTATCTCGTCTCCCAATAATGATATATGTGATGGACAAACAGCCGCTTTTACATTAACAGCAGCCAACCAGGGCGGTTCACCTACCATTGTATGGCTGAAGAATGGAGTGGTGATTCCCGGCACTGCCGGACTTACCACCGTTGTGTTGTCCGGCCTTGTCAATGGCGATATAATCACCTGCCGGGAAACCACCAGCATTCCTTGCGCCACACCGGCCACTGTTACATCGAATGCAATCACTATGATTGTTTCACCAAACCTGGTTCATTCCGCAACCATCAGTACACCGAAAACGCAGTTATGTACCGGCGAGGCAGCTACATTCACATTAGCAAACAATAACCAGGGCACAGCGCCGCTCATCAACTGGTACAAGAATGCTGTTTTGATACCCGGTTCAACGGGTCTTAGTTCTATCAGTATTGCCGCACCGGCAAATGGCGATGTGATCACCTGCACAGAAATTTCCAATGCGAGATGCGCCTTACCAGTTTCGATAACCACCAATGCCATTACCCTTACTGTAAATCCAACACCCCCAAAACCTGTTATTGCACAAAATGTAGGCAACCTGCTTTCATCTGCGGCGAGCGGTAACCAGTGGTTCAGCAGTACAACTGCTATTGGCGCTGCTGTGAACCAGCTGTACCGGCCAATTGTAAATGGTGTGTACCAGGTGCAGGTAACGGTGAACGGGTGCAGGAGCCTGATGTCTGACCCTATCACCCTAAACATTGAAGATGTAAACAAACTGTATCCTGTGCCAACGAAGGGCAGGGTTACGTTTGACTTCTATATACCCGATGGCCTGTCAAAATACAGTGTGATGCTGCATAACAACATTGGCCAGTTGATGCTCCGGGAAGACGGCGCCGGGCAACCCGGGCTAAACCGGATCACTTATAACTGGGATGGGCTGGCTGCCGGCGTTTATATATTCAGGATGCAATTGGGAAACATCCAGTATAAGAAAAGATTGGTGCTCCAGTAAAGATCAGTTTTCAAAAAAAAGTCCCGTTTACCAGCGGGACTTTTTTATTGATGACAGGCCTGACAATTTTATTACTTTTGCCCCTCATTTTAATCAATTGTTACAATCTGACAGGTTAGTGCTGCATAATTTCAACGCCGGCCCCTCTGTGCTTCCCAAAGAAGTGTTTGAAGAAGCCAGCCGTGCTGTTTTGAATTTTAATGACTCGGGGTTATCCATCCTCGAAATCGGCCACCGCACTCCTTTATTTCAGCCGGTGATGGAGGAAGCAAGGGCATTGGTAAAAGAACTGATGCAGCTCGATGATGACCATGAAGTGTTGTTCCTTCATGGTGGCGCCACTACCCATTTCATGCAGCTGCCCATGAACCTGCTGAATGAAAATGCAATAGCCGCCTACACAGAGACCGGCGCCTGGGCCAATAAAGCCATCAAAGAGGCTAAACTTTTCGGTCATGTGGAGATCGCCGGGTCATCCAAAGAAGATAATTACATTTCTATTCCTGAACAACTGCAGGTAAGCCCCACCGCCGCCTATCTGCACATCACCAGTAATGAAACCATCGCCGGAACGCAATGGCATCAAATTCCATATGATTGCGGTGTGCCGCTGGTGGCCGATATGAGCAGTGATATACTGAGCCGGGTGCTTGACTTTAACAGGTTTGACCTCATCTATGCCGGTGCACAGAAAAACATGGGCGCCGCCGGGGTGAACCTGGTGGTAGTTAACAAAAATATTTTGGGGAAAGTGGTCCGTGCTATCCCCACCATCCTGGATTACCGAAATCATATCAAAGAAGCCAGCATGCTGAACACTCCGCCGGTTTTTGCCGTATATGTGGCGATGCTTACCCTGCGCTGGCTGAAACAACAGGGGGGGGTGGCCGTCCTGGAAAAGCGCAATGTAGAAAAAGCAACTTTGTTTTACAACACTTTGGATGCACTTCCGTTATTCAGGGGCCCTGTCCGGAAAAAAGACAGGAGCAACATGAATGCAGTATTTGTGATGGACGATGCAGCACTGGAAAAAGAATTTCTTGAAATCTGCAAAACAGAAGGCATGGTGGGGGTGAAAGGGCACCGCAGTGTGGGCGGTTTCCGGGTATCTATGTACAATGCCCTGACGATTGAAAGCGTAAAAGCTTTAACTGATTTGATGAAACAATTCGCTCAGACTAAATCATAAATACTACAATATTCATCAGTGAATGGCAACGATCAAACCTTTCGGGGCACTAAGACCCAAACCGGAACTGGCGCAGCAGGTGGCCTCCCGTCCCTATGATGTGCTGAACAGTGAAGAAGCAAGAACCGAAGCCAATGGCAACCCGTTCTCTTTTTTACATGTAACGAAATCAGAGATTGATCTGCCTGCAGAAATTGATACCCATAGCCAGCAGGTATATGATAAAGCAAAAGAAAATCTGCACCAACTTATTCAGGATGCTGTATTGCTGAAAGAAGAAAAACCCTGTTACTATATTTACCAGCTAATAATGCCTGCCCACCATAGCCCTGGCGGAGGTGGGAACGGAAGAAGCCAGACCGGTTTGGTCTGCGTTTCTTCGGTGGACGAATATAACAGCGATACCATCAAAAAACATGAATTCACCCGGCCGGAAAAAGAGAAAGACCGTATTGACCACATGCGGACGATTGAAGCGCAGACCGGCAATGTGTTCATGGCTTACCGGGATGTGACGGAGCTGAATGCCATCATAAACGGATGGAAGGCCACCAACAAACCGGTGTATGATTTTACTGCTGCCGATGGCATTCAGCACAGCATCTGGGTGGTTGACCGGGACATTGTCATCAATTCTATTACTGAGCTTTTTTACAATTTTGTTCCGGCCACCTATATTGCCGATGGCCACCACCGGGCCGCCTCTGCAGCCAAACTAAGCAAAGAACTGCCCGATAACGACGATGCAAAATATTTTCTGACAACCATCTTTCCAGCGAGCCAGCTGGCTATTCTTGATTACAACCGTGTGGTAAAAGATCTGAACGGGTTAAAATCAGAAAAATTCCTGGCCCGGCTGCAGGATGATTTTTACATCACCCTCAGTCCCGAACCGGTGAAACCATCACAACTGCATGAGTTTGGTCTTTATCTCAAAGAGCAATGGTACATACTTTCATCCCGGAAAGGCACTTATACGGAAGACCCCATCGGTGTGCTGGATGTAACCATTCTTTCCAATAATATTCTTGACAAAATACTTGGCATCAAAGACCAGCGTACCGACGAGCGGATTGATTTTGTGGGCGGCATCCGCGGATTAAAAGATCTGGAAAAAAGGGTGAACAGCGGCGAAATGAAGGCGGCATTCAGCTTATATCCTGTTACAATAGAACAATTATTCAACATTGCCGACAGCGGGAATGTGATGCCCCCAAAAAGCACCTGGTTTGAGCCAAAACTGAGGGATGGGTTGCTGACACATTTGATTTAGGCTTGAATTCAGTAAAAAGTACACGGATGACACAGGTAAGACGCCTGCCTGTCGGCAGACAGGGATAGATGCTTCGGCAACCTCAGCAGGATTTTTCTCACGCCAAAGGCGGGATAAATCCCCGCCTGAATGACCCAGTCGGGCCGGTGTGATTATCCTTTTAAAAACATAACAGAATCCAAAACAGACCCGTCAAAAAATATTTTATTCTCATCTGTGCCAGCCGTGTCCCTGTATTCCCCCTGTAAATATTTGTTACTTTTGCAACAGAGACGTTACTCACAGCGTCTCTTTGTTTTTAATTTGCAGTATGAAAAAAACATTTTTTCTTCTTTCAATCAGCTTTTGCTCATTTATTGCGGCGGCCCAACCCGACGACCCTAAGAAGCTTCATGAAACCGGAAAGACTTTTATGCGTTCCGGCGACTTTGACAATGCCATCATTGTTCTTATCCAGGCATTGCAGCAGGACAAAAACAACCTGGAAATGCAGAAAGACCTGGTGATGAGCTATTATCTCAAGAGAGATTATACAAGAGCGCTGGACGGCATAAAGGTGCTGGTAGAAAGAGACGATGCCGATGTGGTGATATTCCAGATCGCCGGAAATGTTTACAAAGCCCTTGAAGAAGTAAAGGAATGTGACAAATTGTACAAAAGAGGATTGAAGAAATTCCCCAAAAGCGGCCCCCTGCTCAGCGAATATGGCGAACTGCTCTGGGCCATCAAAGATTTTTCTGCCATCAGTTACTGGGAGGAAGGCATACGGGTGGATCCGGCTTACAGCGGCAACTACTATAATGCAGCTAACTATTACTTCTACACTAAAGACAAAGTGTGGAGCCTAATCTACGGCGAAATATTCATTAATATGGAAAGCCTGGGCGAAAGAGGCGCTGCCATGAAGCAGCAACTGCTGCAGGGGTATAAGGAAAAACTGTTTGCCGAAGCCGACCTGATGGCAGGTGAAGAAAAAAATAAAAGTGAATTCGCCAAAAAATTTCTCGAAACAATAGCAAAACAATCATCATTGGTCAGCAATGGTATCAGCACAGAAATACTGACCATGATCCGCACCCGGTTCATATTGGACTGGTATGCCACTTATTCCGGCCGCTACCCGTTCCGGCTTTTTGACTTTCATAAGCAATTACTGGCAGAAGGAATGTTTGACGCTTACAACCAGTGGCTCTTTGGCCCGGTGGACAACCTGGCCGCTTATGATAACTGGACCAGGACCCACGCCGAAGAGCATAATAATTTCGTTACGTTTCAGAAAAGCCGGGTGTTCCGCATGCCGCCCAACCAGTATTACCAGGTAAACTGATAATAAGCCCAATGGATTTAGCCGCCACTTTCCCGAAAAGAGGCTGTTTTTTTATGTATTGTTTTTTACCTAATTTGTTCAGTGCTTGCTGACCGGGGAAAAATTATTCTTACACAATAATGATTGCACTATGACAGAACCCAAACGGCTCTTCGACTGCATTACATACCAGCTTGAAAAAAATGCCCTGCCCGATATGCTGGCGGGCAAGGCCGCAGGCCAGTGGAAGAAATACAGCACACAGGAAGTGGCAGAAACGGTGAACCAGCTAAGCGCTGGTTTACTCAGCATGGGCATTGGACCCAATGATATGACCGTTGAGGGAAGAGATAAAATAGCTGTTCTTTCAAAGAACCGGCCTGAGTGGGTGATGCTGGACCTTGCCGTACAGCAAATCGGAGCCCTGCTTACCCCCATCTATCCTACCATCAATGTAAATGAACTGGAGTTTGTGCTCAATGATGCGCAGGTAAAAATTGTCTTTGTAAATGACGAGGATACCTTTCACAAAGTGATGAGCATTAAGGGCCGGGTTCCTTCTTTAAAAGAAGTGTTCACATTTGAGCATGTAGCTAACGGACGACACTGGAAGGAAGTGATCGCTGCGGCCACACCTGAGCTGGTCGCACAAATCAAACCCATTTCAGACAGGATACAGTATGAAGATGCCGCCACCATCATTTATACTTCCGGTACAACAGGTACCCCCAAAGGTGTGATGCTGAGCCACCGGAATATTTTGTCCAATGTACTTTCATCCAGCCCCTGTTTTCCGCCAGGCCAGAATATGCGGTCGCTGAGTTTTCTTCCGCTCAACCATATTTTTGAACGAATGGTGACTTACCTGTACCTTTTTAACCTCACTGCCATCTATTATGCTGAAAGTTTAGAAACTATCGGCGACAATATAAAAGAAGTAAAGCCGGATATGTTCACCACTGTGCCGCGGCTGCTGGAAAAAGTGTATGACAAGATTATGCAGAAGGGGAATGAACTGACCGGCCTGAAAAAGAAATTATTCTTCTGGGCGCATGGTCTCGCCGAAAAATTTGAGATTAATAAAAACATGGGTGGCTGGTATAATTTCCAGCTGGGGCTAGCCAATAAACTTATTTTCAGCAAATGGCGGGAGGGGCTCGGCGGCAACCTGCGTTGCATTGTGACTGGCGGCGCCGCCTGCCAGGTAAGGCTGATCCGGATATTCACAGCGGCCGGTATTCCTATTATGGAAGGATACGGGCTCACCGAAACATCACCGGTAATATCGGTAAACCGCTTCGATGAAAGCGGTCGAATGTTTGGCACCGTAGGGCCTTTGATTGAAGGGGTGGAAGTAAAAATAGCAGAAGACGGAGAGATACTGAGTCGAGGCCCGAATAATATGATGGGCTATTACAAGCGGCCCGACCTGACCGCTGAAGTGCTGACACCTGATGGCTGGTTTCATACCGGTGATATAGGCATGATGCTGGAAAACGGATTTCTAAAAATCACCGACCGGAAAAAAGAATTATTTAAAACAAGCGGCGGAAAGTATGTGGCACCGCTGCCCATTGAAAACAAACTGAAAGAGTCACCTTTCATTGAGCAGGTAATGCTGGTGGGGGCCGAAAAGAAATTTGTCGGCGCACTGATCGTTCCTTCTTTCCCCAACCTGAAAGACTGGTGCCGGAAAAACGGGGTCACTGATACAACCCATGATGAACTGATGCGGAACCCGAAAGTGATTGAGTTGTTCAAAGAACTGGTGGAAAGCTTCAATAAATATTTTAATCATGTGGAGCAGGTAAAAAAATTTGAACTGCTATCCAATGAATGGAGTGTGGACACCGGTGAGATGACACCCAAACTTTCCCTGAAGCGAAAAGTGATCATGGAAAAATACAGGGATGCGATTGAGAGAATATACAGTTAAAAAGGAGCTATTTCCTTTTATCCGCCGAATCCCTTCTGCCCCGCTGCATCATCTTTTGCATGAACGTATCAAACTTAGGCTGCTGTTCTGCAGTAAAGAGTTTCCTTACCCTGCGAAAGTGATCAAATGTAACCCTGTCAAGTTCAACCTGCTTTTCGGCGACCCGTAAACTGTAAAAAGTAATCATACTATCGTTTGCATTACTGTCTTTTGTCAGTGCAAAGAAAGCCGACTTGGCTGCCCGTACTGAATCAAACAGGGGTTTTACATTCTTCATGTGCTCTTCCTTCATCTGTTTGTAGTCTTTCTGCTGCTGTTCTGTCATGCCCAGCTCTTTCACCATCATTTCATATGGTTCCCTTCTGCCGCCCTGTCTTTTATCTCCTTTTTTGTTTTTATCCGTAAGCATAAAAGCAACAAGGGCAATATTGCTCAGCAGCAGCACTATTACTGCAATAGTTAATATCTTATTGTTCTTCATGATTATTTGTCCTCATTTAAATCGTAAATGCTGCTTATATCATTCAGGTTGTAGTCTGCAGCGATGGATTGAAGCGTTTCGCTTTCGTTACCGGAAGAAAGCGCTTCCCAGGAACTGCCTTTTGTAATGATTACTGCTGCATTTAGCAGCAATACGACAACCAGCCCTGCCAATGCATAAACAGGTCTCAGCAATTTAGCAGGTTTGGGGTTTGCAGGCAGGATCTCCTGCATCATCCTTGCCTTCAGCCGGGTGTAAAAGAAATCAGGCGCTGAAACTTTTTTCAGGCCATCGAGGCTGCTGAGAATTTCTTCTGTTTTCTTGTTTTTGTCAGTATTCATAAACACCATTTTTGACGTGAATAGCAGGTAAAACCTTCGACCCCCCACCTCAGCCACTATCTTTCTCAAGCATTTTCTTCAGGTTTTGTTTGGCCCGGTGCATCAGCGACTCTACCGCAGGTAATGAGGTCTTCATTACTTCGCTAATTTCCTGGTAACTAAGGTCTTCCAGCTTATGCAGGGTAAAGGCCGTTTTCTGGTTTTCGGGCAATCGGCTAATGGCTTTAAAGAGTTTAGCTGCATTTTCTTTCCTGTCAAGGGCCACGCCGGGATGATTAAAGTCCGGTATTTCATAAACCGGTTCATTGCCGTCGCCAAAGAGACGCTGTAGCAGACCAAATCGTTTTTTACTCTTACGGCTTCGCAACAAATCAAGTGCCCTGGTAGTAGCAATACGGTACAACCATGTGGTAATTTTGGATTCTCCCTTGAAACTATGAATGGAGCGGTACACTTGTATAAAAACTTCCTGTGCCACATCTTCAGCATCTTCTGCATTTTGCACAATGCCAATGGCTGTGTTGTAAACCCTGTCCTGGTAGGTGTCCACCAAATACTTAAACGCCGTTTCATCGCTATTTCGAAGTCCCTGTATCAGCTCAATTTCGTTCAACAGTTGGATGTTTGGGTTTTTGACGCTGTAACTTACGAAAACATACTATTTATAAATACTAAAAGACAGTGAATCACTGTCTTTTAATGGTAGTCCCGACAGGAATCGAACCTGTATCAAAAGTTTAGGAAACTTCTATTCTATCCATTGAACTACGGGACCAAAAAAATAATCTATTATTTAAGGACTTCTATTCTATCCCCAACCGACTGGCGTCAGCCGGGCTGGCATTGAACTACGGGACCAGCGGGCGGCAAAAATAATCAATCCAACTCTTAAAATCACTAACTTCTGAAATCCTATCTTTGCAACCCTCCGAAGGAGTCCTTCGGACTTAATTTTTTCAAATGAAGTTTTACAATCTCCTGATAAAATATCGGCTTTGGGTGGGTATCGTACTAATTGCCCTTGGTATTTATGTAAATTATTCAGCCTCTTTCTGGCCGGCTTTTCCCTTATACCTGGTGGGTGTCATCCTTATTGCAGGTCATTTTTTCTTTGGTCCGCTCAGGCTCATCCAGACATATATGGAAGAGGGTGATATGGAAGGAGCTGAAAAAGTACTGGCTTCTATAAAGTTTCCCAACCTGCTCTACAAGCCCATCCGCTCTGTGTATTACACACTGAAAGGAAATATCTCCATGATGAAGCAGGACTTTGAAGGTGCAGAAAAAAGTATGAAGAAAGGGCTTGACCTTGGCATGCCGATGAAAGAAGCGGAAGGCGCCAGTATGCTGCAAATGGGGATGCTGATGATGCAAAAGAATGACCTGAAACAGGCGGAGAGCTATATCCGCCAGGCGCTGAGAAAAGGATTGCCGGATAAAGAAAATGAGGCGGCCGCTTACCTGCAGATGTGCAGCATTATGATGAACAAAAGAGAATTCAGGGCCAGTAAAGATTTTTTCCGAAAAGCCAAAGCGCTGAAGCCAACCACGTCGCAGATTGTTGACCAGATTAAACAGATTGAGAAATATATTTCGAGGATGCCGGGGTAAATTGTATAGAAAAATGATTGAAGCCGTTTTGATTTAGTCAGAGCGGCTTTATCTTTATTACTAACTTTAGTTCATGAGGCTCAACAGGGAAAGATTAGAAAAAAAATTCAGGGAAGAATACGAAAAGCTGAATGAAAAGCAACGGATTGCTGTGGACACTATTGAAGGGCCGGTAATGGTGATTGCCGGCCCGGGTACAGGCAAGACACAAATTCTCGCAAGCCGCATTGGAAAAATATTATTAGAAACCGATGCACTGCCACAAAATATTCTTTGCCTTACCTATACCGATGCGGGTGTGGTAGCCATGCGTAAAAGGTTGCTGGGTTTTATCGGCAGTGATGCGTATAAAGTAAGCATCCATTCCTATCATTCGTTTTGCAATACCGTTATCCAGGAAAACATCCGCTATTTCAATAAAAAAGAACTGGAGGCGCTAAGTGACCTGGAAAGAGTACAATTTTTGAAACAGTTAATAGACGGATTCACCAAAGACAACCCGCTGAAGCGGTATAAAGGCGAAATTTATTACGACCTCAACAACCTGGCTTCGCTTTTCTCCGCCATCAAGCGGGAAGGCTGGAAAGAAGATTGGCTGCTGGCGCAGATTGATGATTATACCAGCAACATCATCCCGGTAACTGATGGCTATTACAACAAACGGGAAAAAGCCAAAGGCAATTTTCAACTAACGCAGAATGGAAAAGAAGAAACAGAGCGGATGGAAAAACTGAAAGCCGCCATTCAATCTTTCAGCGCCTACCAGCAAATACTGCACGATAACCACCGCTACGATTTTGATGATATGATTACCTGGGTGATTGATATGTTTCAGCAGCAGCCCGAAGTATTGCTGAATTACCAGGAGCAGTTTCAATACATACTGGTGGATGAATACCAGGATTCCAGTGGCACGCAGAATAAAATTGTGGAACTGCTCATCAGCTACTGGCAGGATGAAAGCCCCAACATATTTGTAGTGGGCGATGATGACCAGAGTATTTACCGCTTCCAGGGGGCCAACCTGAAAAACATGATGAACCTGGCCAAAACCTATGAAAAAGACCTGCTGAAAGTAGTGCTGACGCAAAACTACCGCAGCGTACAACCCATATTAGACGGCGCCAAAGGTTTGATTGAACACAATGAGCAGCGCCTCGTAAACCAATACAAAGACCTGAGCAAAGAACTCATAGCATCCAAAGAAGAGTTGAAATCGCTGAACATCCTTCCTGTTGTACGGGTTTACGAGAATGAATTTGCCGAAAATGCCCATGTAGCGGCATCAGTAAAAGAACTCGTTGACCGTGGCGTATGCCCGGGGCACATAGCTATCATTTACCGGGAGCATAAGTTTGGCGATGAGCTGATGAAATTCTTACAGTTGCAAAACGTTCCATTTTATGTAAAACGTTCCATCAACCTGCTCGATGAAGTATTCATCAGCCAGGTGCTGAATATCGTTCGCTACACCATAGCCGAACTGGACAATGCGTATAGCGGCGAACCTTTTCTCTTTGAGATACTGCATTATAATTTTTTCAATATCCCTCCTTTCAGAATTGCCGGTATCTGCAATGAAATTACTGAATCAAGAAATAAAAACAAAGAAGAAGCAACATTGCGGGGCTATTTGCAAAAGCTGAAACCTGCCGGGAATGGAACACTTTTTTCTAAGGACACCGAAACAGATGAATTGATAAAAGTGAGCCGCCTACTGGAAAATCTGCAGAAAGAAGTGTATAATAAAAGTGTCCAGCACTGGTTTGAATACCTGGTGAATGAAGCCGGCATCTTGTCTTATGTGATAAAACATGATGACAAAACATGGCTGATGAACAAACTCACCTGCCTGTTTGATTACATTAAGGAAAGCACACACCGCAATCCTGAACTTTCGTTGAAAGCCCTGATGCAACAGATAGACCTGCTGGCAGAAAACGGTTTATCACTTCCTTTGATTCAAACAACAGGAACAGAAACAGGTGTTAATCTGCTTACCTGCCATGGCAGTAAAGGACTGGAATTTGAATATGTATTCCTGATTGGTGCAAGGAATGATATTTGGAAAGGAAAGAAAAAAAGCAACAGGGGGTTCAAGCTGCCGCATAATGTGCTGGAACTGGAATCTGAGGCTGAAACAACAGAAGAACTGCGGAGATTGTTTTTTGTATCGGTTACAAGAGCTGAGAAATACCTCTTTATCTCCTATCCACAGATGCAGAACGACGGCAAACTTTTGGAGCCCTCCCAATTTGTGGAAGAATTCAGGGAGGCCCTGCACCTCGAAGCGTCTTCCGTTGTTTTAACAGAAGAAGAAAAACTCCATTTCTCCGCACTCCGCTTTGGCATCGTGCAAAAGCCGGTGCTGGAGCAGGCGGAAAAAGATTTCATCGACCGACTGCTGGAAAAATTTGTAATGAATGTAACGGCGCTGAACAATTACCTTGATTGCCCGCTGCGTTTTTATTACAGCAATCTTATCCGGGTACCTTCGGCAAAAAGCGATGCCGCACAGTTTGGCACCGCTGTACATGAGGCATTGAGTGATTTTCTCAACCACATGATGAACAATAACAAAACTTATCCGGATAAGAAGTTCCTCGTTCAGCGCTTTGTTTACCATCTGAATAACGAAAGAGAAATATTCAGCAGCGAAAGTCTGCAGCGGTTTTTGGAACACGGGCAAACTATTCTTGAAAAATACTATGATAAATATTACAACTCTGCGCCAAAAGGCGATTTCATATTGACTGAATACCCATTGACAAAAGTGGTAGTGAACAATATTCCTTTAAAAGGTTTTACAGATAAAATACAGTTCTGGGGAAATGATATTGTGATAACCGATTTTAAAACCGGCAGCTATGCCAAATCAAAGGCCAGAGGTGAATTTGAACTGCCCGGCAGCGAAAAAAAACCACAGGGTGGCAACTACTGGCGCCAGGCTGTTTTTTATAAAATATTGGTGGATAACCTGCCCGGTAAAAACTGGAAAGTGCTGCATACCCAGTTTGATTTTGTAGAGCCGAATGCCAAAGATGAATTTGATATAGAAAAATTATTAATAACCGGAGAACAAGTGGAAACTGTAAAAAGCCAGCTTACGGATGCCTGGCAGCAAATTCAACAACATAACTTCTACACCGGTTGCGGCAAGCCCGACTGCGATTGGTGCAATTTTGCCAAAGACAATAAAATATATACATCGCTGATAGAAGAGGAAACCGCTGATCAGGTGATTTAAATGATTCTTATGATTTTTGCGCCTCCCGGCTCAATTAAACCCGCTAAGTTTGCAGTTCCATGAAACGGTCGCCCCTACTCAGTTCTATACTTGCCATTTTTATACTTACCATCAGCGTAATAAGCGGGCCCGGTTGTGCCAATATCATTCCACCCACCGGTGGCCCCAGGGATTCATTGCCCCCCCTTTTACTGAAAGCAACACCCGGAGACTCCACCCGTAATTTCAAAGGAAATAAGATCACTTTTACGTTTGATGAGTTTGTGGAAGTGCAAAGCCCCGAAGAAAACCTGCTGGTATCCCCCTCCCCCGCTACCAGTCCTGTTATTGACTATAAACTCAATACGGTAACAGTTAAATTAAAAGACACACTTGACCCCAACACCACTTACACTATTAATTTCGGCAAAACGATAAAAGATTTTAATGAAGGGAATGTGATGGAAGGCTTCAGCTATACTTTTTCTACCGGGCCGTATATCGACTCTCTTGAACTAAGGGGCAAAGTACTGCTCGCTGAAACCGGTAAAACAGACAGCACCCTGTTTGTAATGCTGCATACCGGCGCCGGCGATTCCGTGGTAATAAAAGAAAAGCCCCGGTATATAGCCATACTCAATGGTAATGGTGAATTTATTTTCACCAACCTACCGCCAAAAACATTTTATATCTACGCCCTGAAGGATGAAGGCGGCACCAAACGCTACCTCAGCGGAAAACAGTTATTTGCATTTGCTGATAAACCTGTTGTGATGCAGGCATCCGTTTCACCCGTTATATTATATGCGTATGCAGAAGAACAGGCGGCCGCCGCACCAACAGTGAATACAACTTCGTTTAATATCGGCAACCGCGGAAAAAAACTGACGGGAGATGGTATTGATAAAAGACTGAAATTCCAAACCAGCCTCAGCGGCAGCCAGCAGGACCTGCTCACTCCGTTCAGCATCAGTTTTGATCAGCCGCTCCGTTTGTTTGACTCTTCAAAAATCAGGCTGTACTCCGATACTACTTTTACCGCTGTTTCATCCTATGCGTTTAAAAAAGACAGCAGCAATAAAAAAATTTTACTAGATATCAGCTGGAAAGAAAACACCCGGTATCATATCATACTTGATAAAGATTTTGCCGATGATTCAGCAGGAAGAAAACTGCTGAAAACCGATACCCTGTCATTTACGACTAAAAAATTGTCCGACTACGGTTCAATAAAACTAACCCTTCGCAATCTTGAAACCGAAAAAAACCCTGTTCTTCAGTTTGTCCTCAATAACGTTTTGTATAAATCGTTCCCGCTTGCCGGCAATGTATTTTTGGCAACTACTTTTCTGCCCGGCGAATATGAACTCCGCATCCTGTATGATGACAATAAAAACGGCAAGTGGGATCCCGGTGAGTTTTTTGGCAAACACCGGCAGCCTGAAATAGTAAAAGCCGTCAGCCGCCGCATTACCATCAAACCGGCATGGGACAATGAGGTTGAAATCAACATCAACCAGGCGGAAAATAATAACGAAGAACCAAAAAAGGCCAACAATAAACCCGGCAGCATAGCCGACTAACTGACCGGTGGGCCTATCTTTGCCCCATGCAATTCTCTTCCTCTCTTCTGGAAAATGCAGTCAACGAGTTTGCCAAACTTCCCGGTATCGGCAAAAAAACCGCTTTGCGGCTTGTACTGCATTTATTAAAACAGGATAACAAAGAAGTAAACCACTTCAGCGAAGTGATGGCCAAAATGAGGAGCGAAATAAAATTCTGCCACCGTTGCTTCAATGTGGCCGATGGCGACATCTGCTCTATCTGTGCCAATTCCATGCGAAAGCAGGATACCATTTGTGTAGTGGAAAGTATCAGGGATGTAATCGCCATTGAAAGTACCCAGCAGTTCAACGGCACCTACCATGTATTGGGCGGGGTCATTTCCCCCCTGGATGGCATCGGGCCCGATCAGCTCAATATAGAGCCTTTGATCCATCGCATAGAGAAGGAAAAAACTGAAGAGCTCATTTTTGCCCTCAACCCCAACATTCAAGGCGATACTACCATCTATTACATCCAGAAAAAACTACAGGGCCGTGCCATCCGCATCACCACCATTGCAAGGGGTATCGCCTTTGGCGGCGAACTGGAGTATGCCGATGAAATGACACTCGGCCGCAGCCTGCAAAACCGGCTGCCGGTTGAAAACTATGTAAGCCGCCGGTAGGGCAACACAAACTTGCATTTTATTGGCATATCACTTAGCTTTGCAAACATAGTACAGGCGGATTTGTTTATTGTTCGGCCTACAGAACTAATAAACGTCAACAAAACTCTCACCCGGTTTTTCCAGCGTTTATAAGTTCAAAGATTTTTTAATAATGTAGTCAACTGCATTACTACTATCATCTTTTGTTGCGTCGCACACTTCAACACCTGTAATTCTACTGAACAAGGCTCGCAGCTCATAGCTTGCGGCTCAAAACTTATATTATGGCAGACATCAGACAAGAACTTGAAAAAAGAATCCTCGTTATTGACGGCGCCATGGGCACCATGATACAGCGGCATAAGCTGAAAGAAGAAGATTACCGCGGCGAACGGTTTAAGAACTGGCCCTGCGACCTGAAAGGCAATAATGATCTTCTTTGTATTACGCAGCCGGAAATTATCATTGGCATTCATAAACAATATTTGGATGCCGGTGCTGATATTATTGAAACCAACACGTTCAGCAGCACTTCCATTGCCATGGCAGATTATAAAATGGAATCCCTCGCCTATGAACTCAATGTGGCTGCAGCAAAGTGTGCAAGAACGGCGATTGATAACTGGAGGGCAGAGAACCCCTCCCTCCGGGAGGGGCAGGGGTGGGCTGCTGGCTCTATCGGCCCTCTCAATAAAACCCTTTCTCTTTCACCGGACGTAAACAACCCTGGCTACAGGGCCGTTACGTTTGATGAAGTAGTGGCTGCTTATTATGACCAGGTAAAAGGCCTTGTGGATGGCGGCGTAGATATTTTATTAATTGAAACCATTTTTGATACATTAAATGCCAAGGCCGCTATCTACGCCATTAAAAAGTATTTCCGTGAAAACGGGAATTTCCCTCACTCCCCCCTTCGGGGGGCTGGGGGGGCTTCCCTTCCCATTATGATCAGCGGAACCATTACCGATGCATCGGGCCGGACGTTAAGCGGGCAAACACTTGAGGCTTTCTATACTTCGGTGATGCATGCCAAGCCATTAAGCATTGGCCTCAACTGTGCCCTTGGCGCCAAAGAAATGCGGCCGCATATTGAAGAACTTTCGCAAATAGCCTCCTGCTATGTATCGGCTTACCCCAATGCAGGGCTGCCCAACGCCATGGGTGAGTACGATGAAAAACCTGAAGACACCGCCCACTACCTGGAAGAATGGGCCAAAGAAGGCTGGGTGAATATTGTAGGCGGCTGCTGCGGCACCACGCCGGATCATATCAGGCATATTGCTGAAGAAGTAAAGAATATTACAGCCAGACAGTTACCTGTCGTTGAAGAGGTCTTGTAAATATTAAAACCACGAAAACACAACGGCACAAAGAAACACAAAGAATATGTTTCAGAAATTAACAGATAGGGAAGAATGGATTGCAAATCAAATCGTAGATATTGCGATTAATATTCATAGGCAACTTGGCCCTGGCTTATTAGAAAGCATTTATGCCAAATGCTTTTATTATGAATTATCAAAAAGAGAAATAGCATATGAGAGAGAAAAGCAAGTGCCCATAATTTACAATGAATTAATAATAGATGACGGCCTAAGATTAGATTGTCTAGTTGATAATTTGATAATTACCGAGTTTAAAGCACAAGAGAACTATCATCCTGTTTGGGAAGCTCAGTTGTTAAGCTATTTAAAGCTGACTAAAAAAAGACTTGGCTTTCTTATAAACTTTCATGTGCCATTAATGAAGGATGGAATAAAAAGAATAATAATTTAAAACTTAGTGTCGCTTTGTGCCTTCGTGCCTTAGTGGTTCAAAAAAATGAGTCCAATCAAACCATATCTCAGATTAGCAGGGTTAGAACCCTTAATCATCCGCCCGGAAACAAACTTTGTAAACGTTGGCGAACGGACCAATGTGACCGGTTCCAAAAAGTTTGCCCGTCTCATCAAAGAAAACAAATATGAAGAAGCATTAAGTGTGGCAAGGCAACAGGTGGAGAACGGCGCCCAGGTGCTGGATGTAAACATGGATGATGCGCTGCTGGATGGGGTGCAGGCCATGACCACTTTCCTGAACTTATTGCAAAGCGAGCCGGACATAGCGAAGATTCCTGTGATGATAGACTCCTCCAAGTTTGAAATCATTGAAGCGGGGTTAAAATGTGTGCAGGGCAAGTGTATAGTGAATTCCATCTCCATGAAAGAGGGAGAGCAAAAATTTATTGATCAGGCTTTCATCTGCCAAGCCTATGGGGCTTCTGTAATTGTTATGGCTTTTGATGAAAAAGGCCAGGCCGATACCAAAGAAAGAAAAGTGGAAATCTGCCACCGGGCCTATAAGATACTTACAGAACAGGTGGGTTATGATCCGCAGGACATCATTTTTGACCCCAATATATTTGCTGTGGCAACGGGTTTAGAAGAACATAATAATTACGGAGTTGATTTTATAGAAGCTACCAGGGAAATAAAACAATGGATGCCGCTGACCAAAGTAAGTGGAGGCGTAAGTAACCTTTCATTCTCTTTCCGTGGCAACGACCATGTACGGGAAGCCATGCACTCGGTATTCCTGTACCATGCCATTAAGGCGGGCATGGACATGGGTATTGTAAACGCCGGGCAGTTGGTGGTGTATGACGAAATAGAGCCGCAGCTAAGAGCGTTGTGTGAAGATGTAATACTTAACCGGAATAACGACAATAATGAAGCAACGGAAAAATTGATTGCTTTTGCTGAAACAGTAAAGGCTGAAGGAAAGGTTACCGTCAAAGACGAAGCATGGCGCAATACCACGGTGGAGGAAAGATTGAAGCACTCTTTAGTAAATGGCATTACCGATTACATTGATACAGATACGGAAGAAGCCAGGATAAAATATCCAAAACCATTAGATGTAATAGAAGGGCCGCTGATGAACGGGATGAATGTAGTAGGCGATTTATTCGGCAGCGGTAAAATGTTTTTGCCACAGGTGGTAAAAAGCGCACGGGTGATGAAAAAAAGTGTGGCCTGGCTTACGCCTTTTATCGAAGAGGAAAAGAAAAATAACCCGATAGCCGGTAACGGGGCTGCGCCTAAAGTCCTGCTTGCAACCGTAAAAGGCGATGTGCATGATATTGGAAAAAATATTGTTGGCGTGGTATTGGGTTGCAACGGTTATGATATCGTTGACCTCGGCGTAATGGTTCCTGCTGATAAAATACTGGACACCGCCGAAAAAGAGAACGCAGATATCGTTGGCCTAAGCGGATTAATTACTCCCTCGTTGGATGAAATGGTGCATGTGGCCCATGAGATGAAGCGCCGCAACATGAAGCAGCCGTTGCTGATTGGCGGCGCCACCACATCAAGAATGCATACAGCAGTTAAAATTGCCCCGCAATATGATAATGGGGTGCTGCACATATTGGATGCCTCCAGAAGTGTAACAGCGGTAAGTAGTTTATTGAGCAGAGAGAAAGAAACACTGCTGCAAAAAACAAAAGAGGAATACGAAGTCCTGAGAAACCAGTTTTTAAACAAAAACAAAAAAGACCTCATCCCCTATGCTGAAGCGGTAGTTACGAAAGAATATTTTGACTGGAAAAACTATCAGCCTGTAAAACCCGCCGTTAATGGCGTAAAAGTTTTAAAAAGTTTTGACCTCGGCACCATTTCAAAATATATTGACTGGGGGCCCTTCTTTATCGCCTGGGAAATGCCCGGCAGGTTTCCGGCTGTGCTGGAAGATAAAATTTTCGGCACAGAAGCAAAGCGCCTTTATAACGATGCGCAAAAACTGGTTGAGAAAATTGTTGTTGAAAACTGGTTTACTGCTGAAGGCGTTATTGGTTTCTGGCCTGCCAGCAGTAATAATGCAGATACGGTAACCCTGCAAACTGAAAACGGGGAAGTAAAATTGGAGTCGTTGCGGCAGCAACTAAAGAAAGCAGTTGGTCAATCTAGCTACTCATTGTCCGACTTCGTTTGCCCACAAGAGTTAGGGGCCGATTACATGGGCGCTTTCGCCGTAACCATACACGGTGCGAAAAAATACATTGATAAGTTTGCTGCAGAGCATGATGATTATAATAAAATAGTAGTGCAAGTGCTGGCCGACCGGTTTGTAGAAGCCTTTGCCGAGTGCCTGCATGAAGAAGTAAGAAAAGAGTATTGGGGCTATGCTAAAGATGAAAACCTGAGCAATGTGCAGCTGATAGGCGAAGAATATAAAGGAATCCGTCCGGCGCCGGGTTATCCTGCCTGCCCGGACCACACTGAGAAACTCAAATTATTTTCATTGCTGAATGTAACAGAAAACATCGGTATTGAGCTCACGGAAAGCCTGGCTATGAACCCGCCTGCCTCTGTTTGTGGCTGGTATATTGCCCATCCGCAAAGCCATTATTTTGGTTTGGGTAAAATAGGAAGGGACCAGTTGGAAAATTATGCAGCCCGGAAAAATATGAGTGTTGAAGAAGCAGAAAAATGGCTGCGGCCGGTGCTGGAATAATTCAGATCAGTTGGAACCCTGCTATATTTTCCTTTAATTGCCGGGGAGAATGAAAATGGATGGAAGTAATCCCCAGCCCTTCCGCCGCCCGCACATTCCTCAAATTATCATCAATAAATAAAGCCTCCTGTGGCTTTACATTATAACGGCTTAAAAGTATATGATAAAATTCAGGGAAGGGCTTTCTCGTTTTTTCTTCTCCGCTTACCACCCTGCCATCAAACCAGTGCAGAAAATTGTAACGCACCAGGGCAATGTTGAACAGTTCGGCCTGCCAGTTAGTAAGTGCATACAGCTTGTATTTTCCCGATTCCTTCAGTTGCCTTAAAATATCAACCGTTTCATGAATAGGCCCGTTGAGCATATTTGTCCATTGGCCATAGTAATCCCTTATAGGTTTTTCCCAGTCAGGAAATTTAGCCACCAGTTCCTGTGTAGCATCTACAATTGAACGGCCGGCATCCTGCTCTTCGTTCCATGCACTGGTACAGATATTTTTAAAGAAATAATCCCTTGTTTCTAAAGAGTCAAAATAGTTTTCATCATACACATACAGCGGGTTCCAGTCTATCAAGACACCTCCCAGGTCAAAAATGAAGGCTTTAATATCAGGCATGATGATAACGGAGTTTTAGCCATATCATTGTGAGGGACATACACAGTACAATAGCATTGGTAAGAATAATCACCCAGTTGTTCAGCAAAGCGCCATATACAATCCACATCACTTCGTTGACTGCAGCAATAAGGAACATATTCAGCGAAACATCTTTTGCTGATTTTGACTGCCATGTTTTAATAACCTGCGGCAAAAAGGTAAGACAGGTGATGGCGCCGGCAGCATAGCCCAGTATATCAACCCCGCTCATAGAATTTTTTTGCAATGATATTCACCTTTTCTCAAACAACCACCAGAAGCGTTTCCTGGGTTTTACACGGTAATTGGCCCGGATATAATGCCGGATATGGTCCATGGCCTCGTCCACGCTGTCGGTTACCAGCACCAGGCGCATATCATCTTTGGTAATGGTACCCTTTGCCGCCCATTCTTCAATACATCCTAACAGGGACTGATAATATTCTTTTCCAAAAAGCACAATGGGAAACTGGGTGATGGTTTTTGTCTGTACCAGGGTGAGGGTTTCAAACAACTCATCCATGGTGCCAAAGCCCCCGGGCATAATAACAAAGGCATACGAATATTTTACCAGCAGCACTTTGCGTACAAAAAAATGTTCAAAGGTTACCGATTCATGCATGTAGGGGTTTTCTTTTTGCTCAAATGGCAGCATGATATTGCACCCTACGGATTTGCCTCCGCTTTCAAAAGCGCCCCGGTTGGCTGCCTCCATTATGCCGGGCCCGCCACCTGTCATGGTGGTAAAACCCAATTCGGCTATACGCTTACCAATTTCCCTGGCTTTACCGTAATAAGGATGGTCTTCTTTAAACCGGGCTGAACCGAAGACCGTAATACAGGGGCCTGTAAAATGCAAGGCCCTGAACCCTTTTAAAAACTGACGGAATACCCGCCAGGCAAATCCGAGTTCGTAACCCCGGCTTTTGGGGCCATCCAGGTAGATATGTTCTTTCGGTGGGATAATGGGCCCCCCTTTAATATGTACAGGCGCTGCCATAGTATATGTATATTGCCGGTCAATTTAATGATTTAAACCATGCGGATCATTTCGTACAATGTAAATGGCATCCGTGCCGCCATAAAAAAGGGTTTTATGGACTGGCTGAAAACAAACCCTGCCGATATTGTATGTGTGCAGGAAACGAAAGCCGTACAGGGTGATGTGGATACAAAAGCCTTTGAAGCGCTGGGTTATCACCATTACTGGTTCAGCGCCCAAAAAAAAGGCTACAGCGGTGTGGCGGTATTTACCCAGATAAAACCGGATCATGTGGAATATGGAAGTGCCCATGGACCTAGTGATGAGGAAGGCCGGGTGATACAACTGGATTTTAAAGATGTGCGGCTCATCAATGCCTATTTTCCTTCCGGAACAAGCGGTGATGAGCGGCAGGACTTCAAATACAAATGGCTGGATGAATGTTATGCCTGGCTGAATAAGCTGAAAAAGAAATACCCGAAACTCATTTTATGCGGCGATTATAATATTGCCCATAAAGAAATGGATATACATGACCCAAAGGGAAATAAAAACACCTCGGGCTTTTTGCCGGAAGAACGGGAATGGATGACAAAGTTCTTAGGTAGCGGATGGATTGATACGTTCCGGGAATTTCACCCCGAACCGCACCGGTATAGCTGGTGGAGCCAGCGGTTTCCCAGTGTCAGGCTTAATAATAAGGGTTGGAGGATTGATTATATTACCGTAACGGAGCCACTGAAAAAGCAATTGAAAGATGCAGAGATATTTCCTGATATCAAACACAGCGATCACTGCCCGATATACCTTGATATTAAAATTTGATCTTGATGATCGTTTACAATGTTACCATCAAAGTGGATCATTCCATTGCCCGTCCCTGGCTCGGCTGGCTAAAAGATGTGCATATCCCCGAAATGATCAAAACCGGCTGTTTTACAGAGGCCAGAGTCCTGCAGTTGCTGGAAGTGGACGAATCAGACGGAATGACCTATGCTGTGCAGTACCATGCAGAGAGCAAAGCTCTCTATGACCGGTACATTAAAGAGCATGCTGCCGGAATGAGAGAGAAGGGTACGGAAAATTGGGGAGATAAATTTGTGGCATTTCGTTCCTTGATGCAGATTGTGCATTGAGTGTGCAAAAGAAACCTTTCTTTTGACAGGCATGGCAAAATCCAGTAAATCCTTACCCCTTGCGGGTTCGGCCGGATTTATTAATTTTAAAAAGATATCAACTTTTTTTTGCCGGTTTCAAAAACCTTTTAAATTTGTTGGCTCTGACAAACTATAAATAATCAACCATGAACAAAGCTGATCTGATTGCCAAAATTGCTGATGATACCGGCATTACCAAAACACAGGCCAATGCGGCACTTGATTCATTCATAGAAGCAGTGACCAAAACACTGAAAGGCGGAGGCAAAGTCACCCTGGTTGGTTTTGGCACTTTTACCATTTCCAAAAGAAAATCAAGAAAAGGCCGTAACCCGCAAACCGGCGCCGAAATAACCATCAAAGCAAGGAAAGTAGCCCGTTTCAAAGCAGGTAAAGAATTAGCTGCAAAACTTTGACGACAGCAATAAAGAAATTGAAAAGCTCCGCTTTAATCATTGCCGGAGCTTTTTTATTCATCCATATTCATTCAAATACACTTAAAAAATAATTATGGGAAGAGGAGATAAAAAAACAGCCAAGGGAAAACGATTCAAAGGTTCATTTGGTAAAAGCCGCCCGGCCAAATCGCCTGCCGCAAAAAAGAAAGCCGCAAAGAAGGGTAAGTAAATTGGTTGATTGGTTAATCTGGGTAGCTCAAGATTAACCAATTAACATTTTCCCCAATTCACCATCATGGCGCCAGCCTCTCTATTTTCCAGCCGCCATCTTCCTGCAGGGTATATTGCAGCCTGTCGTGCAGGCGGCCTGGCCGGCCCTGCCAGAATTCGATAATGACTGGCTTCAGGATATAGCCTCCCCAATGCTCCGGACGGTCAATATGCTTGTCCTTCAGTTCCTTTTTCTTTTTTTGGTAGCTTTCGTCCAGCCAGTTCCGGCTGCCTATGACCTGGCTCTGGGGGGACACCACAGCTCCCAGTCGGCTCTCTGCAGGTCTTGAAAGGAAATACTCCGTGCTGGCTTCAGCGGCTATCTTCTCCACCAGCCCTGTTATGCGGACCTGCCGCTCCAGTTCTTTCCAAAAAAAAACCAGGCAGGCCTTGGGGTTTTCGGCCAACTGCTGCCCTTTATAGCTCTGGTAGTTGGTAAAAAAAGTAAATCCCTTCCCGCTAAAATCCTTAAGCAGAACTATCCGGGCAGAGGGTATGCCATCGACAGAGGCGGTGGCAAGGGTCATGGCATTAACCTCATCAATACCGGCTTTTACTGCCTGCTTCCACCATTTGCCAAATTGGGCAAAGGGATCCGTTGCTGCTTTCTTCTCGAGCAGTTTTTTCCGGGAGTAGTTTTTTCGGATATCAGCGATGCGTCCTTTCATATATCGGTTGATTTAATCACCAGCCTCCGCTCCATGACTGGTAAGCGTTATGCCAGTTAGAAAGCTACGGCAGGCAAGGTGCAAAGATAATCCGGATGTTATTGTATCAAAATGATAAAAGCCCGGTTGCGGGCTTGCAGGAATGATTTTAATCAGTAAGATATACTCAGGCATTCATTTGTTTCCGGGCCAGTTCATCCCTTTCCTCCGCTATCATGTTCAGCATACTCTCCAGTTCGCTTATCCTTTTTATCTGCCCTTCTAATTTTTTATTGGCATCGGCTACGGTCTGCATGTCGTCATTCAGTTCTTCCAAATAGGCCACTTTTTTTTGTAATTGCAGGCGCTGAAAGTTTGCTTCCCGCAGCTTATCCTCTGTTTCGGCGAGTACCGCTTGTAGTTGCTGGTTTTCATTGGCAGAAGCGGCGAATTTCAACTTTTGCTCTTCAAAATCCCTCAGTATTTTATAATGCTCTTCCTTCAGGTCTTCGTATTCAATATTCAGTCTTTTAGAAACGACCACCTGGTTTTCCAGTTTCTGCATTTTGTTCTGTAGTATATTGAACTCATTGTAAGCGCTGTCCAGCATGGAGGTCATCTCTTTGGTCAGCTCCTGTTTTTGCCGGATGTTGCTGATTTCTTTTTCTTTCTGCGATAAAAGCAATTTGAGTTCATCAATTTGCTGGCCCAGTTCTTCATTATTCTTCAGTATTTTCTGCTGTTTTTCCTCTGTTTCTTTTACAATATCTATTTGACCCAGTAATTGATTAATTCTCTCATTATATTCTTTCAGACTGCTCTGGGCCTGGTACAGCTGGTCAATATATCCCGGCTTGTCTGCGGCAGGAGGAGCGTTGCTTTTCAGGGATTCAATTTCTTCACGGAGCTTTTTATTCAGTTTCCGGGTTTCTTCTGCTTCAATAGAATTAATCTGATCGTTTTCTTCCACATCAGCCAGTCTTTTTTTCAGGTTTTCCAGTTCCTTGTCCCGGGATTCTATTTCATTAAAGTACCTCAGCTTCCAGTCTTCCAGTTCCCTGCTCATCCGCTGCGTGGCCACAGGCGATGTGGCCTTCAGGGTGCGGCGGCTGGTGATGAAGAAATGGATGGTGATGCCGAGTACGATGGCTCCCAGCATCAGCACAATAATTTCTAAAATAGATAGACTTAACAGGCTGTCCATAAACAGGAACGTAAGGTTGTTAAACTATTAAAAACCGGGAAGAATACGGTCAATAGTTTTTCACAGACGGGGATAAAAGATGCAGATGCAAGATAGTAGTTACTGCAGATTTTTAAATAGGAAATGTACTAAGGGATTACCCCCGAACCAGGGTTCCCACCTTTTCGCCTGTGACCACCCGGCGCAGGTTGCCTTCTTTGTTCATATCGAAGACAATAATGGGCAGGTTGTTTTCCATACAGAGGGTGAAGGCCGTCATATCCATCACCCGCAGGTTGTTGGTCAGGCATTCCTGGAAAGAGATGACGCTTAATTTTGTTGCTGTCGGATCTTTTTCCGGGTCGGCTGTATAAATACCATCTACTCTTGTTCCCTTTAGAATCACATCGGCATTTATTTCAATGGCCCTTAATGAACCGGCTGTATCAGTAGTAAAATAAGGGTTACCTGTACCGGCGCCAAATATCACCACCCTGCCCTTTTCTAAATGCCGGATGGCCCGGCGGCGTATATAAGGTTCAGCAATCTGTTCCATCTTGATGGCGCTTTGCAGGCGGGTGTAAATGCCCACTTTTTCCAGCCCGGCCTGAACTGCCATCCCGTTGATGACGGTGGCCAGCATCCCCATATAGTCGCCATGGGCTCTTTCAATTCCTGTATCCGCTTCGTTCATGCCCCGGTAAATATTGCCGCCGCCGATTACTACTGCCACCTGCACACCTAATTCGGTAATAGATTTAATGTCCTGTGCATATTGGGCGATGACTTCGGTATCAAAACCAAAACTTTTATCGCCCATTAATGCTTCACCGGAAAGTTTGAGGAGGATGCGTTTGTACTTAGGCAGCATGAGGCAGAATTTTTCGTGGCGAAGATAAGGGAATTGGAAAGAGATTATTTCCCCGGGCTCAGCTCAATTTGCCAATAGTATCTGCAAAGATTTCACTTAGCTTTTTGTCAGCTTTGCCCGCCACTTCTATGATTTCAGCAATATTTACTGGTTGCAGGTTATCCGGGTCGCATTCATCTGTGATAACAGATACTGCGGCACAGGGCAAGCCTATTTGTGCTGCCACAATCACTTCCGGCGTCGTACTCATCCCTACCATATCAGCGCCGGTACTCCGCAGCCAGCGATACTCGGCCCTTGTTTCGAGGCTAGGACCCATTACAGCCACATAAATTCCTTCCCTGGAAGGAATATCATATTTTGCAAAAGACTCAACCAGTAATCGCCTCAGTTTCTTATCGTATGGACTGCTCATATCCGCAAAGCGGTTGCCCATTTCGGGGTCGTTCATTCCCCGCAGGGGGTTATCAGGCAGCAGGTTGATATGGTCTTCAATAATCACCAGGTCGCCCTTTTTATAATCTGGGTTCATACCTCCTGCAGCATTACTCAGCAACAGGTTTTTAATACCCAGCTCTTTCATAACCCGGACGGGGAATGTTATTTGCTGCATAGAATATCCTTCATAATAATGAAACCGGCCCTGCATAGCTATTACAGCCACGCCGTTAACTGCCCCGTAAATAAGATTGCCCTTATGAAACTCTACTGTTGATACCGGGAAATGAGGAATTTCATGATAAGGAACCGATAGTTTTATATCCATAGTCTTCACCAAAGCCCCGAGGCCTGTGCCCAGCACAATACCTGTGGCCGGCTTGTCAAAACCTTTTGTCAAAAGCCAGTCTTTTGTCTCCAGAATATGCTGCCGTATTTTATTCATTGCCCCGGTTTAATAAAATCCTAATTTAGGTAAAATACGTAGATGAAGTGAGCCAGCGATTGAACCATTCATTAATGAAACTCAGACTTGTACTTTTCCTGCTTCCTTTATCATCGGCCGCATTCTCCCAGAATAACTATTTATTAAATGAAGAAGTGCGGGATTTCAATTTCGGTAAAATCATTAATAATTCTTCCGGTATCAGCAGTTTTAAATCAGTCAGCAACGATATTGTCATTCTTGATTTTTTTGGCACCTGGTGTGTGCCTTGTATAAAGGCTTTGCCCCATCTTGCGGGTTTGCAGCAAAGATTTAAAGATAAGATAGCTATCGTTCTCATATCAAATGAACAGCAGGCCCGTTTAGAAAAATTTGTAGCCGGCCGCCAGCCGTTCCCTTTTCCGGTTGCGGCCGACGAAAGCAATGCTGTTATTAGTTTATTTGCCCCGCCATCTTATCCTTATACGGTTGTGATAAATAAAGAAAGAAAAATCATTGCCCTCACCGATGCAGCCTCTCTGACTGAAAAAATGATAACGGACTGGCTGGAGGGGAAAAAAGAAATTGCGACAGCAGTAACACCTGATAAAACCAAAATTGTGGCAACTATCAATCTTGCTTCTTTCAATAAACTTGTTCAGCTTTCGCAGGAGTTTATTTATGCAGCTAAAACTGGCGACAGTACCGGAAAGTTTATTCAATCACTCTCCAACATCAGTTACGCTGATTTAAAAAATAAGTTACTGTCTGATGAAGAGAAAAAAGCATTCTGGATAAACCTGTACAACGGATACACACAGTCTTTGCTGAAACAGGACCCGGGGAAGTTCAAAAACCGGGGACAGTTTTTCAGTTCAAAACAAATTAACATAGCCGGTAAGAATTTTAGTTTAGATGATATAGAACATGGCTTACTGCGACGCTCCAAAATAAAATGGAGCCTCGGGCATTTGAGTAAATTATTTCCGGGTAAAACAGAAAAACAACTACGGGTAAGTGAACTTGATTACCGTCTTCACTTTGCACTCAACTGTGGAGCCAAAAGCTGCCCGCCCATTGCATTTTATAGCCCGGAAAACCTGAATCCGCAACTGGAACTGGCAACCAATGCCTATCTTCAAAGCGAAACAGAATATGATGCAACCACTAATGTTTTAAAATTGCCTGCCATCATGAGTTGGTTCCGGCGGGATTTTGGCGGAAAGAAAAAAATGGTGCAACTGTTGAAAGATAAAAATCTGTTGCCTGCCGGTGCAAATCCCAAAATAAAATTCAAACCCTACGACTGGACATTATACACCAACAATTATTCAAACTAAAACTAACAGCATGACTAATCACTACTATAATGCAGAGGACCTTAAGAAATTTGGAAACATCAGTGAATACCAAAAAAACCTCGCAGACAAGTTTTTTACCTGGTACAACACGGCTTTTGCCGACAGCGATTTAACCGCCAAAGAAAAGTCTTTGATTGCATTAGCAGTGGCCCACGCCGTGCAATGCCCTTATTGCATTGATGCCTACAGCAGTGATGCATTTGAAAAAGGATGGAGTGAAAGCCAGATGATGGAAGCCGTGCATGTTGCCGCTGCCATTAAAGGCGGCGCTGCCTTAGTGCATGGCGTGCAGATGATGAATAAAGTGAAAAATATATCACTCTAATAATTGGATAATGTGTTGATAGAATTATAATCAGTCTCGTCATTAGTGCATTATCATATTAGCTAATTAGCATATTACTTAATGAAATCCTTAAAGGCGCAACACCATATTCTTTCCGATGCCCATGAACAGATAGAGATTCTGGAACATGGTGATAAAATTCATGCGTACAGACTGGTTCCATTTCAGCAAAAACTGGAAGAAACAGGTTTGTTTCCATTGATACCAACTCAGCTGGAAATTTTTCAAATCAATGTCGGAAAAATGTGCAACCAGGTGTGTAAACACTGCCATGTGGATGCGGGCCCCGACAGAAAAGAAATCATGACCAGGGAAACCATGCAGCAATGCCTCGATATACTGGCAGCGCATGGTTCTTTCAAAACGGTTGACCTCACAGGCGGCGCACCCGAGCTTAATCCTGATTTCCGCTGGTTTGTTTCAGCAATAAAAAAATTAGACAGGCATATTATTGTCCGCTGCAACCTGACCATTATTCTGGCCAATAAAAAATTTAACGACCTGCCGGAATTTTTTAAGCAGCATAATATAGAAGTTGTTTCATCACTTCCTTTTTACGCCAAAGACAGAACAGACAGGCAGCGGGGCGATGGTGTATTTGACGATTCCATAAAAGCCCTTCAAATGCTTAATGGGGTAGGCTACGGATTAGAAGGAAGTGATTTGAAATTAAACCTGGTATACAACCCGGCAGGTGCATTTCTTCCGCCATCGCAGTCCAGTCTGGAAAAAGAATTTAAAGCCGCACTGAAGAAAAATTTCAATATTTCTTTTCATTCGCTGTATGCCATCACCAACCTGCCCATCAGCCGTTTTCTTGATTACCTGCTGCAAAGAGGCAATTATGAAAACTACATGGAGAAATTACTGGCGGCATACAATCCCGTTGCTGCAGCGAATGTCATGTGCCGCAACACTCTTTCCATTGGTTGGGATGGGTATATTTATGACTGTGACTTTAACCAGATGCTGGACCTGAAAGTGGATTGCAAATCAAAACACATTTCACAATATAGCAGCACTGAATTAATGAAGAGAAATATTGTGGTCAACCAGCACTGCTTTGGCTGCACCGCCGGCGCAGGCAGCAGTTGCGGAGGGTCAGTTGCATAATTAATTAATATAATCCTTATGTCATATTTAGAAACAACAAGAAATGTGTACAAAAAAGCTGCTGAAAGTCCCAATATAGGTTTATGCTGTACCACTGTCCCTGTATGGCAACTCCCGGGGTTAGATATTCCGGTAAAGATGCAGCAAATGAACTACGGTTGCGGAAGTACAGTGCACCCCCGGGATTTAATAAACAATCCCAAAATTCTTTATGTTGGAATTGGCGGCGGTATGGAATTGTTGCAGTTTGCTTATTTCAGCAGGCAACAAAGCGGTGTGCTTGGCGTGGATGTGGTGGATGAAATGATAACGGCCTGTAAAGAAAACTTTATTGAAGCGGAAAAATTAAATCCCTGGTTCCGGAGCGAGTTTGTGGAAATAAGAAAAGGAGATGCATTGAATTTACCGGTTAACGATGCAAGTATTGATGTAGCGGCGCAAAATTGTTTGTTCAATATTTTTAAGCAGGAAGAATTAAAACAGGCATTAAGTGAAATGTACCGGGTATTAAAACCCCGCGGCCGTTTGGTAATGAGCGATCCGACCTGTGAAACGGAAATGCCCGTACCACTGAGGGAAGATGAAAGACTAAGGTCTTTATGCCTCAGTGGTTCTTTACCATTATGTGATTATGTAAAAATGATAACCGATGCTGGCTTTGGCACAGTGGAGATAAGGGCAAAACGTCCGTACCGGATTCTTGATCCAAAAAATTACGATACAGATAAATTGATTTATATTGAAAGTGTGGAAGTATGCGCCATCAAAGACCCGATGCCTGCAGACGGACCCTGTGTATTTACTGGCAAAACGGCTATTTACTTTGGCAGCGATGATTATTTTGATGACAACAAAGGACATGTGTTGTTACCTAACCAGCCGCTGGCGGTTTGTGATAAAACAGCCGGCGCCCTGGCCTCATTGAAGAGAGAAGATATTTTTCTGTCCGGTTCCACTTATTTTTATGACGGGGGCGGGTGCTGTTAAATGGAAAATGCGCTTATTATATTTGTACGTAACCCGGTGCTGGGCAGGGTAAAAACCAGGATTGCGGAAGCAGTTGGCGAAAAAAAAGCGTTGGATATTTACCTGGAACTACTCCGTCATACCCATGATATTGTTCATCCTTTAGCTGCTGACAAATATATTTTCTACAGCGAAAACCCGGAACCTGGCGACATTTGGGAAGATCATGAGTATTACAAGTTTTTACAAAGCGGCGAAACACTGGGAGATAAAATGCAGGATGCTATCCAACGCCTTTTGGCTATGGGTTATGAAAAAGTTTGCATCATTGGCAGCGATTGCTATGAACTAACTACAGGCATTATAGAAAGTGCTTTTGAAATATTAAGCGGCAATGATATTGTAATAGGCCCGGCAAAAGACGGCGGTTATTATTTGATGGGAATGAAAAAAGTTGTTTTGCCAATCTTCAGCAACAAAGAATGGAGCACCGCCACTGTGTACAGTAAAACGATAAATGATTTAGAAAATAGCGGCTATTCCTATTCCACCCTGCCCATGCTAAATGATGTGGATACAATGGAGGATGTTCCGGAGGAATTACTCAATCAGAAAAAAACTTTCTGATTACCGATTTCATTTCTGTCTCCGCCATAAAACCCTCATGGCGGAAAACTATTTTATCTTTTTGGAAAACAAGGATATAGGGAAGGGCTTTTAGGCCATAATCCTTCATCAGTTGGAGGTTTTCATCAGCATTTATTTTTACTACCAGTGCTGTGTCCTTCATTTCCAGTTTTATCTTTTCCAAAGCTGGTACCATTATTTTACAGGGGGCACACCAGGGTGCATAAAAATCAACAAAGGTGAGCCGATGGCCTGCAATCATCTTCTCAAACTCCGGTTTACTCATTCCCTGTCTTGCCGAATCATTGTTCAGCTTAATATATTCATAGTTCTTTATTTTCCATACGATAATACCTCCCTTCAGGTCATACACATTTTCAAACCCCATTTCATACATAATCTTAGCAGCATCCCAGCTGCGTCCGCCGATGGCGCAATACACAAAAACAGGTTTTTTTTTATCTAAGTTTTCTACCTGTTGCCGGAAAGTAGCATCATAAAAATCCATGAAGACAGCCCCTTTAAGGTAACCTTTGCTGATTTCCTGCGGCGTTCTTACATCAAGTAATAAAGCATCCGGCGAGGCCGCAAGTTTTTTTCTGAATTCTTTTGGAGAAAGTCTTTCCTGTCCGGGTGCGGCTGCACGCAGGAAGAATAAAGAATATATAAGCAGTAATACCCTTATCACGCAGATTAATTTTATTACAAAATTAAACTATCTGTAATTAAGCATTGCTTTGTACTTATTTACCATTGCTTCCTGGGAAGCACCCATTTTATACATTTTTATAATAGTGTAATTCGCTTTTTGTACCTGCCACCAGGAATTTTTATTATACTTCCGGTCAGAAACCAATGCCCCTTTTTGAAATATTTTATAACGCACTTTTTTCTCCCTCATTCTTTTTGTAAACTCAAAATCCTCCATAATACGCATATCCATATTGAAACCGCCGACGGTTTCAAATAACGTACGTTTAATAAACAGGGTCTGGTCGCCGCCGTAACAAATATACCAGTCGAATCTGGAAAAAAATTCATTGAAACGGAGATACCATTTCCTTGTAATAAACTTCATGGTATAGCGTCCCATTTCAAATCCTTTGTCTGCTGCCAGTAATATATCCTGTGGGAAAGATGCTGGAGGAATTACATCAGCATGTATAAAATAAAGAATATCTCCTGTGGCCAGTGAAGCCCCATAGTTCATTTGCGCAGCCCTGCCTTTTTGGGGTGATAGCACAGTAATAGCACCACGTTTTCTTGCGAATGTCATCGTTTCATCAGTACTGCCCCCGTCTGATACAATTATTTCCGAAACATCGGGCCCGCCATTTTTCCTTAAATAGTTCAGCAGACTGCCAATATTCCCTGATTCATTAAACGTTGGTATGATGATGCTGATTGTCAAAATTGTAGCTTTCCTTCAGACACATGGTAAGAATGAAATAAGCTTTTTAGTAGTTTATGACTTTGATGCCTTAAGCGAGTAAACCATGGGAATTTTTCCCTCCAGCCCTTTGATATGCCATTTGCCAGGCTGAAACTCCACTACATTTCTGAAACACGGAAAAGGGGAATACATGTGTTCGTTGAATAACTGAATTTTCATTCCGGCTCCAATCAGGGCATTCAGCACTTCACTGATGCTGTGATTCCAACTGTATTCCTTGCCTTTGATGTCCGCATTCCTGTCTGTATAAGTGCCCAGGTTTTCTGTTACAATCACTTCCCTGTTTTCATACGAGTATTTTATATGGGTGAAATCATCGTCAAATATCCATATGACGGGGTGAAACTCGGCGAAATAAAAAGTACCGCCTGGCTTTAATCTTTCTGCAATCATTGTTGCCCAGGGAACCAAATCCGGAAGCCAGCCGATAGTGCCGTAGGATGAAAATACAATATCAAACTGTTCTTTTACATACCTGCTGGTGTCAAGCACATTGCAGCAAACAAATTCCGCATTCATTTTCATATCCGAATTCAGCTTCCGGGCTTCATCAATAGCTTTATCCGAAATATCAACTCCGGTAACTTTGGCGCCTCTCCTTGACCAGTCAAGGCTGTCCATTCCAAAATGGCATTGCAGGTGCAGCATCGTTTTACCGTTTACATCACCCAGCTCGCCCAATTCTATTGGTGTCAGAACCGTTTCACCGGCTTTAAACCCGGCAAGGTTATAAAATTCAGAGCCTATATGTAAGGCAGTTCGCTGGTTCCAGAGTTCTTTATTAGCTTTAAAGTATTGATTGGTTTTTTCCATGGTATAAAATTAAAAAGGGGAGCTGATTGGCTCCCTTAAAAATATTTATTCAGCTAATTTATCAGCCCAGGGCCACCCTTTTAAACTCGGTCACTTTCACATCACCGCTTTCTTTCAGGTACTGTTCTACCGATTTGCTGCCGTCTTTTACAAAAGCCTGGGCAATGAGGGTTTGTTCTTTAAAGAATGCACCCATCTTACCTTCGGCGATCTTTGCCAGCATTTCATCGGACTTGCCGGCCATCTTCGGATCCTGCTTCATCAGTTCCATTATGATATCTTTTTCACGGGTAATCACATCAGCAGGCACTGAAGCGGCATCAACAGCCACCGGATTCAATGCAGCAATCTGCATGGCCACATCTTTACCGGTTTCTGCAGCTCCTTTGTTCATACCCACCAACACACCGATACGGTAAGCGCCGTGAATGTATGAGGCCACATACTCAGCGTCAATTCTTTCAAATTTAGTGACCCCGATCTTTTCGCCGATAGCGGCCAGTTTATCATTTACCAGTTCTGCTACAGTGGCAGTACCAGCCCTGGTTTTCATCAGCTCATCCAGCGTCTTTACATTGTTGGCGATGGCTGCTTCAGCGATGGTTTGTCCAAAAGCAACAAAGTCTGCATTTTTAGAAACGAAATCTGTTTCGCAGCTTACACAAACAACAATACCGGTTTTATTATCAGCAGTAGTTTTTGCAATCACCACGCCTTCTTTTGCTTCACGGTCACCTCTTTTGGCAGCCACTTTCTGGCCCTGCTTACGCAACCAGTCAATAGCTGCTTCAAAATCACCATTGGTTTCAGTCAATGCTTTGCGGCAGTCCATCATACCGGCGCCGGTCATCTGGCGCAGCTTGTTTATATCCTGTGCACTTATTGTTACAGTAGACATATAATTCAATTTGAAAATTTGAAAATTGCTCAATTCCTCAATCACCATTGCCACAACATTGAGCTATTGCGTCATTGTATCATTTTCACATTCTGGTTTTACCTTCTTCCGCCACCCGGTCCCCTGCTTCCTCCTGCAGGTGTCCTGCGCCTCTGTCCGCCAGCGCTGCGGCCCCTTCCACCACGGCCTCCTTCAGCCTGTGCTTCTGCTTCCAGGCGGGCTGCTTTCTTTTCCGCATCATCACTTACTGTTTCTTCCACTTCTTCATCTTTGGCAGCTTGTCTTTCGGCAAGTCCTTCAGCAATGGCAGCTGTGATGTAGTTAACAAGGATAGCAATTGATTTGGTAGCATCATCGTTGGCAGGAATAGCAAAATCCACTTTATTGGGATCGCAGTTGGTATCTACTACTCCGAATGTGGCGATACCAAGGCGTTTAGCTTCTGCCAGTGCGATATGCTCATGCCCTATGTCAATAATGAACAAGGCGGCAGGCACACGGCCCAGCTGGGAGATACCACCCAGCACTTTCTCCATCTTGTCTTTATCACGGCTCAGGGTAAGACGCTCTTTCTTGGTAATGCTATCGAATGAACCATCGCCCAGCATTTTTTCAATACTCTGCATTTTCTTTACACTCTTACGTAAGGTGTTGAAGTTGGTAAGCATACCACCCAGCCATCTTTCGGTAACGAAAGGCATATTTACTCTCTTTGCAGATTCATTTACGATATCTTTTGCCTGTTTCTTGGTGCCCACAAACAGGATCTTCTTACCGCTGCGGGCAATCTGTTTCAGGGCAACAGCGGTTTCCTGCAGGCATTCTACCGTTTTGTTCAGGTCAATGATGTGAATACCTTTTTTTTCAGCAAAAATGTAAGGGAGCATTTTCGGGTTCCACTTTTTACGCAAATGGCCAAAGTGTACACCTGCTTCCAAAAGTTGTTGCTGAAGTGAAGTGTTGTTTTCCATTTATAAAGTTTATTACTGATTATTAATTATTTGATTACTTATTGATTACTGATTTTTCTGTGAAATAATCAATAATAAATAATTACCTCTTGCTGAACTGGTAGCTTCTTCTCGCTTTCTTATGCCCGAATTTCTTACGTTCAACAGACCTCGGATCTCTTTTCAGCAGACCGGCTGCTTTTAATGCAGGGCGAAATTCAGGGTTTATCTCCAGCAATACCCTCGCAATACCCAGCATGGCTGCTTCTGCCTGACCTTTCACTCCACCGCCCATAGCGTTGATCTTTACATCAAACTTGCCAACTGCATCAATCGTTTTAAAAGGACGTTGCACCTGGTTTTGCAGATATACCAGCGGAAAATATGTTTTATAGTCTTTATCGTTTACTGTAATCTTACCATCTCCTTTGGAGAGGAAAACTCTTGTTACAGCAGCTTTACGACGACCAATTCCGTTTTTTTGCTTTTCCATATTTTATCTTTTGGCCTTTAGTCATTAGCTTTTAGCTAACAGCTAAAAGCTGTTTTAGAATTTAAGTTCTTTGGGTTGTTGAGCGCCATGCGGATGCTCAGTACCGGCATACACAAACAGTTTTTTAAACATTTTGCGGCCGAGGCGGTTTTTTGGAAGCATCCCTTTTACGGCTCTTTCCACCAGCATTTCCGGGCGGCGTTTCTGCAGGTTGGCTGCAGTCTCTTCTTTTAAACCACCGGGATAACCGGTATAGTGGTCATACAATTTCTGGTTCAGTTTGTCGCCTGTCAGCACCACTTTTTCAGCATTGATGACAATGATGTAATCGCCGGTGTCCACATGGGGGGTGTAGTATGCTTTGTTCTTGCCGCGGAGTATGGCAGCAATTTTTGCACACATACGACCCACGGTTTGATTAGTACCGTCCACAACGTACCAGTTGCGCTTTACGGTAGCCTCGTTCGCATGTTTGGTAGTGAAATGTAGCTTGCTCATTTTAATTCTTTTTTTAAAGACCCCGCTATCCCGGAAGCCATTTTTTTAATTGGGGTGCGAAGATAGGTTTGGGAAGATTAGCAGCCCAAGGTTTGAAAAGGATATTTTTATCGGACCTTTATAAACGATTGATTTTTAATAATATTTTTGCCCTTATTTTTACATCGTACTTTAGTTTCTTTATTTTATTCGCAACATTATGGACTCCCGCAACCTCGGCCGCAGCACATTCGGCAACCCCGCCAATACCGGCAACCTGATGTCTATAGAAGAAGCACATGCATTATTAAATGATTGGGTGCCGAATGAAAGGCTTCGCCTGCACATGAAACAGGTGGCGGCGGTGATGAAAGCATGGGCTCTTGATAAAGAAAACGCAAACGAACAAACTGCGCTGAAATGGGAACTGGCCGGTTTGCTGCATGATGCAGACTGGGAAAAATATCCCGACGATCATTGCAGGGTTATTATTGAAGAACTGGAAAAAAGGAATATTGACCCTGATGTGATTCACTGCATCGCATCGCATGGACCGAAAATTTTTGGTGTGGAGCCGGTAAGCATGATGGATAAGATGATCTATGCCATTGATGAACTATCGGGGTTTATACATGCCGCTGCCCTCATCCGCCCCACCCGATATGAAGGCCTTGAAGTAAAAAGTGTGCTGAAGAGACTGAAGGCCCCCTCCTTTGCCGCACAAGTAAGCCGTGAAGATATTAGCGATGCTCTTTCCCGGATTGATACCTCACTGGAAGAGCTGATTCAATTCATCATAAACCACCAGAAATCCGTTTCGTAGTTTCCCCCTGCGAAAAATTTTAATATTTCTTTAAACCCGGCAGATTAAACACAGTCAGAAAGCTGCCCGTGTGTTTTTAAGTCCAGCCGTAAGAGCATTCAATCACCAAAAAAATTAGTATGAGAAAGCTCTACGCTTTGCTCGCAGGGTTTGTTTTGACTCTGCTGGCAAGTACCGCCTATGCACAGACTGTTGCTACACCTGATGTTGCCAATTTCACTTTCACCGTAAATCATGACACGAAGCATGTGGTGTTCACCAACACCTCCACGCTGGGAAATCAGCCTGGTATCCGCCGTGCATTCTGGAGTTTTGGAGATGGCACCGGCACCTGGACACCGCCGCTGCAAGGAACACAGCATCAGTATCAGCACCCCGGCAGCTACACCGTGTGCCTGAAAATCTTCAGGTACCGGCCCAATCACGGGGATTCCGTTTTATCGGCCCAGGTCTGTAAAACGGTTGTCATCAACACAGTTTGTCGGGCGGATTTTGTGAAACTGCCCGTAGCAACCGTAAACAATCCGCTGCTTGCAACATTCAAAGCCCTGCCCTGGCATAATAATAACAAGAAGCCGCAGCGCATCTGCTGGAGGTTTGGCGATGGCAGCGATACCTGTATCAACTATCCCAATAATTACACCGGGCAATACCTCGTTCGTCACCGCTACAATCATCCCGGTATTTATGAAGTATGTGTGAAAATTGAATACTATGGCGGATGTGATGCCAGGAAATGTAAGTCTGTCCGGGTGGGCCGTCCCGATTCCTGCCGTGCCGACTTTGTGAAACTGCCCGTAGCAACCGTAAACAATCCGCTGCTTGCAACATTCAAAGCCCTGCCCTGGCATAATAATAACAAGAAGCCGCAGCGCATCTGCTGGAGGTTTGGCGATGGCAGCGATACCTGTATCAACTATCCCGAAAACTATACCGGCCAATACATAGTGCGTCATCGCTATGATGAAGCCGGAAGGTATGAGGTATGTGTGAAGATTGATTTCTATGGCGGATGTGATGCCAGGAAATGCAAGGACGTTCAAATAGGCAGACCCGTCAGTTGCCGGGCTGATTTTGAAAGAATACCTGTTCCTGCTAACGATCCTTTGGATGCGGGCTTCAGAGCATTGCCCTGGCATAATAATAACCGTAAGCCGGCAAGGGTATGCTGGCGGTTTGGCGATGGCAGCGATACCTGTATCAACTATCCCGAAAACTATACCGGCCAATACATAGTGCGTCATCGCTATGATGAAGCCGGAAGGTATGAGGTATGTGTGAAGATTGATTTCTATGGCGGATGTGATGCCAGGAAATGCAAGGACGTTCAAATAGGCAGACCCGACAGTTGCCGTGCCGACTTTGAACGGGTGCCGCTGGAGCCAGGCATATCACCGCTTACCGTTGGTTTTAAAGCGCTGCCATGGCATAATAATAATAAGAAACCTAAAACCATCTGCTGGAGGTTTGGCGATGGTACGGATACCTGCATCAATTACCCGGCAAACTATACCGGGCGGTATGGTGTGGTGCACCGCTACCAGCAACCGGGTGAATACGAAGTATGTGTGAAAATAGAATACTATGGCGGATGTGATGCCAGAAAGTGCAGGGAGGTAGTTGTTCCGCCGCCGGTAAACTGTTCAGTCCGGTTATTTGAAATCACACCATCCGTTACCAGCCTGGTAAGAGGGTTCCTCGCAGTTCCATATTCCACACCGCCGCGGAGACCGGTACGTATTTGCTGGTATTTTGGCGATGGGGAAGACACCTGCATTATGATTGACCCGGAGCAGCCGATACCAAACCTATTCATCCGCCACACTTATCCCGGCCCGGGTGTGTACAGGGCTTGTGTGAAAATCAGGTTTGAAGGCGGTTGCATCGCTGAAGATTGCAAAGAAGTGGTAATACGCAGCGCATCGAATGTTTGCGGCGGGTTTATGATTGATTCACTCATTGCGCCAAGAACATTTAAGTTCAGAGGCTTCAGCATCAACCGGCCGAATGACGAAGTGATCGGGTACCGCTGGACCTTTGGAGACGGAAGCACGGCTGTGGGCCGTGAGGTTACCCATACGTATGCACATGGAGGCAATTATGAAGTATGCCTGTACATTAAAACAAGGCTGGGTTGCGAAACAAGGGTATGCCGTACCGTCCGGGTGCCGGGCAATAACCAACCGGCGCTAAACCTGTCGCCCAACCCGGTTATCAATTTGCTGCATGCTGCTTTCTTCTCGACGCATACAGAGCAGGTAAACATTAAGATACTTAACAGCAATGGCGTGCAGGTGAGGAATTATGTCCGCAATGCCACCGTAGGGGCCAATAACTGGGATTTTGATTTGAGCAATCTGCTCCCCGGTATTTATTCCTTCGTGGTGCATTCCCCCAACCAACTGGCCAGCGCCATATTTATCAAGCAGTAAAGTTTCTCTTACGTCAGGGCTAACACACAAAGCCGTTCCCGAAAGGGGGCGGCTTTTGCATTTATAAAATAAAGGCCATCGCAGAAATCATTCAAAAAAGAATCCTGTTTAACTACTGTTCGAAAGATTCAGCAAAGGAATATCCTGATAAGTTCGTAAATTTAGTTTCAATTTCAACGGTAATAGTTCTTCAGGAATTAAATTCACATAAATGCCACATCAAAAAAAAATCATCAAAAGACGATCATTTCTGAAAGCAACTGCCCTGGCCGGTGGCGGGCTGATGATAAATTTTACATGGCTGCCGTCTTTCGGACAGACCGGTAATATTAACAAGACCGGGTTTCCGGAAGATTGGATTGAAATAAACGGGTTTATAAAAATAACCCCGGACAATGTTATAAAAATCCTTAACCCAAACCCGGATTTTGGCCAAAATGTAATGACCTCACTCCCGATGATTGTTGCAGAAGAACTGGATGCAGACTGGAAAAAGGTGGTGGTGGAAATGGCGCCGCATAATAATGCGAAGCTCGGTCCCCAGTTTACCGGCGGCAGTAACTCGGTACGAATGTACTGGAAACCGCTGCGTGAAGCAGGGGCTACAGCCCGGTATATGCTGATGCAAGCTGCGGCACAAACGTGGAATGTACCAGTGGCGGAAATAACTACCAGCGCTTCTATGCTTTACCATAAAAAAAGTAGCCGAACGGCCACCTACGGAAGCGTTGCTTCTAAAGCCGCTATGCTGCCGGTTCCTAAAAACGTAAAGCTGAAAGATGTCAATGATTTTAAAATTGTAGGAAGTTCACAGCAAAATGTAGAAGGCTTAAAAATAGTAACAGGCGCACCATTGTTTGGCATGGATTATAAACAGGAGGGAATGTTGATTGCTATGATTGAACACCCGCCTGCCTTTGGTATGAAGCTGCAGTCATTTGACGCCTCACAAACCTTGAAAATGCCCGGCATTAAAAATGTTTTTTCACTTAAACTATATGAAGACGATTTTGAACAAGGCGGTTTTGATACAAGATCGTTCAACGACCTGCTGGTGGTAGTAGGCAACACCACATGGGAGGTAATGGAAGGCCGCAAAAAATTAAAAGCTGCCTGGGCGCCAGCCGGAGATACCAAAGATATCATCATTGGAAGAAGCGGAAAACAAGAAGTAATTGTGCCCGGCACTCTTGAAAGCACAAATAAACAATTGGAAAAAATGCAGGAATACGCTGCCAAACCTGCGCAGCAACTGCGAAAAGACGGAGATCCCGAAACAGCATTTAAAAATGCAGCACAGATTATTGAACGTACCTACACGGCGCCCTTCTTAGCACATAACTGCATGGAGCCTATGAATTTTTTTGCCCATGTTACTGATGAAAAAGCTTTATTAGTTGGCCCCTTGCAGGCACCCGGATGGATACAACCCACATTAGCTAAAATTTTAAAACTGCCTGCTGATAAAATTGAAATTCAGATGACCCGCATGGGCGGCGGTTTTGGCCGCAGGGCTTACGGGCATTACCTTTCTGAAGTGGCCCTTATTTCAAAAAAAATGAATGCCCCTGTCAAACTCGTTTATACCCGTGAAGATGATATGACCTATGGAATCTATCGTCCTATGTACACAGCCACCTACCGTGCTGCATTGGATGTGAATAAAAACCTGATTGCATTTCATGTAAAAGGTGGCGGCATTCCCGAACATCCGGTGCATGCCAACAGGTTTCCGGCAGGTGCCGTGGATAACTATTTGGCCGAGGGCTGGCAGATAGCTTCTAACATCACTATCGGCGCATTCAGGGCACCCCGGTCCAACTTTAATGCGGCTGCCGAGCAATCTTTTTTAGATGAACTGGCAGAAGCAATGGGCAAAGACCCGATTGATTTCCGGTTGGAATTGTTGAAAAAAGCTAAGGAAGCACCGGTGGGTAAGAACAATGATTATGATGCCGACCGCTATGGCGGGGTGCTGCAATTGTTGAAAGAAAAATCCGGATGGGGTAAACCGGAGAATAAAAAATACAGCCGGGGTGTTGCCGCTTATTTCTGTCACAATTCTTATGCGGCCCATGTGGTGGATATGGTAATGAAAGACGGCCAACCATATGTGGAAAGAGTGTTTAGTGCTGTTGATTGCGGCATTGTGATAAATCCTGATGCAGCAACTAATATGGTGCAGGGTGCCGTAGTAGATGGAATAGGAAATGCTTTTTATGGTGGGTTAACCCATGTAGATGGCGTAGTACAGCAAACTAATTTCAATAAGTACAGAATGATAAGAATGCATGAGTCACCCAAAAAGATAGATGTTTCTTTTGTGGATAACGATATTGACCCGACTGGTTTAGGTGAACCACCTTTTCCGCCGGTATTCGGTGCTGTTGCCAATGCGTTATATAAACTGGAAGGCAAACGAAACTATAAACAGCCATTCGGTTTGCAATTAATTACTCCACGGGCCTTTTAATCAACATATTTTTTACTACTTATTTCTTAGACATGATAACACTAAACATTAATAAAAAAAAGTACGAGATAGATGTGGACCCGGAAACACCGTTGCTATGGGTACTTAGAGATACACTTAACCTGATGGGCACAAAGTATGGTTGCGGTGTGGCTCAATGCGGCGCCTGTGTAGTACACCTGAATGGGGATGCTGTTCGATCCTGTGTTACAAAAGTGAGCCGTGCGGCAGGACAAAAAGTTGTAACTATCGAAGGCTTGTCAGAAAAAGGTGACCATCCGCTGCAAAAAGCATGGATGGAATTAGATGTAGTACAATGTGGCTATTGCCAGGCGGGGCAGATTATGTCAGCCGCTGTGCTGCTGCGTGAAAACAAAAATCCAACGGATGCAGATATTGATGCTGCTATGGCAGGCAACATTTGCCGCTGCGGCACTTATTTAAGAATCCGTGAGGCAATAAAGCTGGCAGCCACAACGCAACGTATAGTAAAATAAAAGAGTCTTATTTAATTATTTGATATGAGAAAAGAACGATACGCAATGCCTAAAAAGACCATCACTGTTATGTTCATCATCATTTCAATAGGTATATTGATGAGTTATGGTTTTAAAAACAGCCCTGCTGCTGACAACGGCCGGAATCAAAATATAAATAAGGATAGCGTTGAATCGGTAAAGGCTTTTATAGATGTTTATACAGTTTTAATGAGCCCCCGTTGTATGAACTGTCATCCTTCCGGCGATATACCACTCCAGGGAGATGACAGTCGCCTGCACGCCATGTTACCACAAAGGGGTAAAGATGGTAAAGGCGTTTACGCCATGAAATGTGCAAATTGTCATCAACCCACAAATTTAGATGGAGCAGCAAAACCTCCTGGTGCCCCTCATTGGCAGTTGCCCCCTGCGAATATGAAAATGATTTTTCAGGGAAGAACACCATACCAGTTAGCCAAACAATTAGTGAACCCCAAAACAAATGGCAACAAAACCCTGCAGCAATTGAAGGCGCATGCAGATGATGGCCTGGTACTCGCCGGATGGAATATGGGTGAAGGCCGAACCGTGCCGCCAATAACCCACGAAGCATTTAAAAAAGCATGGATTACCTGGATCGAAAAAGGGGCTTATGCACCCAGGGCGAAGTAGGCAAATTACTCAATATATTTCTTTTATAATTGCCGAAGGTAATAGTTAGTGGAATTTTCTCTTCATTGCTGATATAGATTTTCAACCCAAGGCGTTAATTTGTGTACTCTGTGTGATTTGTTGCCAGCTTCTTTCAACTATGAAAGAGGTCTGAATTAAACAGAGCGGAGCCGCAGTTACAACCAAAACAAGATGTCTTACAGAACTCCATTCCTAAACATTACCAGAATTAAACTTATTCACTGCAAATGTTTGCAGCAGGCTATATTAAATGGAAGAAAATATCTTACATCTGCTTGCTAAAACAAAGTTTATGATTTTAAAAAAATTACTCCCGGCAGTATTATTATTGCTTACATCTGCATCCTTTGCCCAGGACCCCTGGAAAATATCTGCCACAAACATCAATTCTGCCAACTATTATGGCATCACTGTTGCCAACGGCATGATTGGTATAGTGTCTTCTCCCGACCCATTCAGAGTAAAAGATGTGGTATTAGCCGGCGCCTATGATTTATATGGAAGGGGACGGGTGAGCAATTTTTTAAAAAGCTTCAACCTGCTGAATATGTACCTGGAAATAGATGGCCGCCGTATAGATGCAAAAACTGCCGCCAATATGCAGCAGGATTTGGATATGCGCAAGGCATCTTTTACTACCAGCTTCAGTTACGGGGATAAGGGAACTGTATCTTACACTTATTATTCCTTGCGGCACCTGCCTTACACTGTACTGATGGATGTATTAGTAACTGCCAAAAAAGATATTAGTATCACAGGCGCCAGTATAATGGAAGCGCCGGATGCATTAAAAGATGTACAGAATTATTATAACGAAATTGACAGGCCTCATGTTATTATCAGCCTGCTTACTTCCACCGCTAAAAGCCCCACCGGGAAATTACTGATGTGTGCCAGCAATACTTTTTTATTCAGCGAACATCATGGCAGCGAACCCAGGGTGATACATGAAATGTGGGACAACAACATGCACCTGATGAAATTCAGCAGGAAAATTAAAGCCGGGGAAACCTATCGTTTTTCCATTGCCGGCTCATCCATCACATCAGCCCACCATGACGACCCGCTGAATGAAGCCGAGAGGGCCACCATTTTTGCAAAGCTTGAGGGAAGAGAAAGATTGCTGCAGTTCCATCATAAGACATGGGATGAGTTATGGAAAAGCGACATCACGATTGAAGGTGATGCACAGGCACAGCAGGATGTACACAGCATGTTGTATCATCTCTATTCCTTTACTAGAGAAGGTACTGCCTTGTCTCCCTCGCCGATGGGCCTGAGCGGACTGGGATACAATGGTCATGTGTTTTGGGACACCGAACTCTGGATGTACCCCGCACTGCTGGTATTGCGCCCGGAACTTGCAAAAAGTATGATGGAATACCGTTACCAAAGATTAGAAGCTGCGAAACGAAATGCTTTCAGCAAAGGATATAAAGGCGCCATGTACCCCTGGGAAAGCGCTGAAACAGGTGTAGAAGAAACACCGGTATGGGCACTCAGCGGGCCATTCGAGCATCATATTACCGGCTGTGTGGGCATTGCTGCATGGAATTATTATTGTGTAACACAGGACAAAAACTGGCTACAGGAAAAAGGTTACCCCATCTTATCTGCCACAGCCGACTTCTGGGCCAGCCGGGTAGAAAGAAATGGTCCCGGTAAATACGATATAAACAATGTGGTGGCCGCAGATGAGTGGGCCGAGAATGTGGACAACAACGCTTTTACCAATGCAGCGGCAAGGGCTAATCTGACTTATGCAACAGAAGCGGCAAAATTGCTGGGCATCACCCCGGATGCCGACTGGATAAATGTGGCTGCCAATATTCCCATTCTGAAATTTCCGGATGGAGTTACAAAAGAACATGCCACCTACAACGGCGAAGGCATCAAGCAGGCTGATGTGAACCTGCTTGCTTATCCATTAAAAGAAGTGACTGACCCCAAAGCCATCCGGAGAGATTTGGAATATTATGAAAAAAGAGTTCCTAACGAAGGCACGCCGGCCATGACTCAGGCAGTTTTTACTACCTTATATGCAAGGTTAGGAGATGCAGAGAAAGCTCATTACTGGTTTAAAGACGCCTATCTGCCTAACCTGAATCCGCCGTTCCGTGTAATTGCCGAAACTAAAGGAGGCACTAACCCCTATTTCGCTACCGGTGCCGGTGGTATTGTACAAAGTGTACTGATGGGGTTTGGAGGTCTGGAGATAACTACAAAAGGAATTGTTCAAAATAAATCCATATTGCCCAAAGGATGGAAAAGTCTGACTATCACCGGTGTGGGGCCTGAGAAGAAATCGTTTGCAGTGGGTAAATAACAAATCTTCCCTTCTATTACAAGAGTATTACAACCTGAAATTCCGGCGAAAACCGGCTATCTTACACACCCTAAACCTATAGTGTGAGAAAGCTTGCTGCCATACTGTTATTGCTGGTGCTGTTTTTTAACCTTGGCGGTTATCGTTTCATATTTACCGTGCTGCAGTCAAAGGCCGACAGCCGTCTGGAGGCCTCTATTGATGATAAAGAATACGATGATACAGACCTGGTGGAAATGAGGATTGCGCTGAATATGCCTTACCAGGAAAGATTTACCGGCTTTGAACGCCACTACGGCGAAATCAATATTAATGGCAAAGCATATACCTATGTGGAAAGAAAAGTGGAAGGCGGCGTACTGGTACTCAGGTGTATTGCCAATCATTCCAGAATTGAACTCAAAAAGATTGCTGACGGCTGGATAAAATCCAACAGCGGTCAGCAACAGGGAAATTCGCCGGAAAAAATATCTTTTGCAAAATTGTTCAACGGTGAATATGATGATAAAAGCCAGTTTTGTTCCCTTTCTTTGAACGATCTTCCCGGCAAAATGTTACTGGCTGATTATTCATCCGCTTTACAAAGGGGAACAATAAGAACTCCTTTTCAACCACCTAAGACCTCCGTGTTTTTTTCGTAGCCGGCTAAAGCAATCCTGCATTCAAAAAGCAGGGAATTTTTATAAAATATTATTATCATGAAATATGCTGGTATGACCCTGGGGATCATCAGCCTGTTTGCTTCCTGTAAACAAAAAGGCGATTATTCCACATATATAAATAACCCGGTGCTGTACTGCAAAACAGTAAAGCAGCTCAACAATGTGGTGCTGGAAAATAATTTCCCACCGATGATTGCCAGCCGCAACTACGCCTATGCCTCTATTGCAGCATACGAAGTGATAGCTGTATTTGACATCCGCTTTCAGTCGCTGTCAGGACAAATAAAACACCTGCCGCCATTTCCACAAACAGATACGGCGGGTGTAAACTATCAGCTGGCCGCTTTGCTGGCTTTCTGTAAGGTAGGTGAGGCAGTAACATTTCCGGAAGGAAGTATGCAGGAGTACATTAAAAAGATAAAACATGAAGCAGATAGCGCCGGTGTGCCGTCAAAAGTTATAAAAGCATCGCAGGTATTTGCGGACCGTGCCGGCAATCACATATTGAGGTGGAGCAAAAAAGATAATTATGCTCAGTTACGTACCGCACCCAGATACACAGTGGTTGATACCCCTGGCCGCTGGGTGCCCACGCCACCTATGTATGCACAGGCCGTGGAGCCTCACTGGATGGAAATGCGGACGATGGTGATGGACAGCGCTTCACAGTTCATGCCTGTAAGACCCCCTGTTTTTGATATAAAAAATAAAAACAGCGCCTATTACAATGCGCTGCTGGAAGTAAAAGCAATTGGCGACAGCCTGACGGATGAGCAAAAACACATTGCTGATTTCTGGGACGACAATCCATTTAAAATGAATGTAAGCGGCCATGTGATGTTTGCAACGAAAAAATTTTCGCCTCCCGGCCACTGGATGAATATTGTGGGGATTGGTGCACAAAAAGCAGGGGTTGATTTTTCCAACACTGTTGCCGCCTATGCGCAAACAGCTATTGCTTTGTACGATGCCTTTATCAGTTGCTGGGATGAGAAGTACCGGAGCAATTATGTACGGCCCGAAACAGTCATCAACAAACACATCAGTACAGAATGGCAGCCATACATACAAACACCGCCCTTCCCATCATATACCAGTGGCCATGCCACTATTTCTGCTGCAGCCGGTGAAGTGATGACAAAATGGTTTGGCGATAACCTGTCATTCACTGATACTTCATTACTGGAGTTTGGCATTAATAACAGAGAGGTAAAATCTTTCAGGGAGGCGGCAAAAGAAGCGGCGATGTCCAGGTTGTATGGGGGCATCCATTACCGTTTTGATAACGACCATGGCAACGAAGCCGGCGTAAAAATTGGCGAATTTATTGTACAACGGTTAAGACTAAAAAATAAACATTAATTTAAAACTAAAATGTTTGAAACGTATTTATATGGCACTGGTTATCTCTTGTTTTTACACAGTTAAAAACAAATGCACAGGGCTGTGTGGCTATTCGTAACAACGGAAGCAGTTGTGCACTGAACCATTCCAATAGCAGTGCTAAAGGATGGCAGTTGAATCTAAATCACCGGTATTTTAAATCTTACAAACATTTTGTAGGAACGGAAGAACAAGAGCACAGGGTTGAAGAAAAGTCAGATGTACGTAACTGGCAGCACAACCTTGATATTTCACTTGTACGGATTTTTAATAGCCGCTGGTCTGTAGCGCTGGCATTGCCATTGCAGTCCAATTTACGTTCTTCGAAGTATGAACACTATGGCAACAGCAGCACCAATCCCAATGCCCGTAACGAAACAAAATCTTTTGGCATCGGCGATATGCGTATCACAGGTTATTACTGGCTGTTAAACCCTGCTAAAGCTCATAAAGGAAATATACAGGCCGGACTGGGTGTAAAACTGCCTGCCGGAAATTACAGGGTGGAAGATTATTTCAGAAAAACAGACAGCACCTACGTTATGAGACCAGTGGACCAATCTATACAATTAGGTGATGGTGGCACCGGCATCAGCGCAGAGTTAAACGGGTATTATAAACTCAACCACAAACTGGGTCTCTATGGAAATGCTTATTATCTCATCAGCCCGGTTGAACAAAATGGCGTATCCACTGCGAGAGGGAGAACGGTCAGCGCTACGGCTGTAAAATATTTTACCAACACCATGAGTGTGCCTGACCAGTTTATGGTGAGAGGGGGGGGCAAATTATATGGTGAAAAAATTCTCATTTTCGGGGGGTGTAAGAATTGAGGGTTTGCCCAGCAGTGATTTATTCGGCGGTGATAAGGGGTTTCGCCGGCCGGGGTACGTAATTTCGGCCGAACCGGTTATAAGTTATATGGGCAAAAAAGCATCCGTTTATTTATCAGTACCGATAGCATTGAAACGTAACAGAACACAAAGCTATTCTGATAAACTTCGTTCTACTCCGGCCAATAAAGTGCATGGAGATGCGGCATTTGCAGATTACTCCGTGAACATTGGGTGTTCGGTTAAGCTTTAATGACAGGCTAATAGATTTTACCCGTGGTTGTTAAAATGACCGGAAACGGGTAACAATGCAGGAGACTATACCATCGCAAGAGCAAGAATAGCGGAGCGGAGTAGATTTTTGAAAGACAGTATCGAAAAAGGCGTTGTAGTTCGTTACCAACGCCTTTTTTATTTATTGCCTGGCCATAACCCTGTTCTTCAGGGTTATGCAGATTTTCCCTGTACTATTCATAAAATATTACCTTTAGTTTCAGATTGATCCGCTAATTGCAAAATCAACCGAATGCAGCAAAGCACACTCAAAAAATTATCGGAGGTTCTCGGCATCAGTATATCCACTGTCTCCCGTGCATTAAAAGACCATCCGGATATTTCTGCGGCTACCAAAAAGAAAGTAAAAGAGCTGGCCACCGCTCTGGAATATGAACCCAACAACTCTGCCGTACAGCTTCGTACGCGGCAAAGTAATATTCTCGGAATATTAGTTCCCACCATCAATAATTTTTTTTATGACTCTTTCATTTCTGCCGTGGAAGAAGATGCTCGTCTGCATGGGTATTCGCTAATGATTATGCAGTCAAGAGACAGTTACGAAATTGAAACAGCCAATCTGCACCTGTTCAGAAAGAATATGGCAATGGGTGTGTTTGCCGCCATTTCTACTGAAACAGAGAATATGTCTGCGTTTGACAAGCTGGAAGATTTAAATATCCCGGTCGTGTTTGTGGACCGTGTACCACAGACCGGTCCTTATTTCAAAGTATGTATGGCTGATGAATTCTCGGCAAAGTTGATTGCGGAAACAATCGTTGAAAAGAAAAAGAAGAATGTACTGGCCCTTTTCGGTCATCCGCATCTGAGTTTATCAGCTATGAGACTTGATGCTTTTACAAGAGTTTTCAGAGAGCAATCACCCGAAACCAACCTTATCATCGAACACCCCGAAGTAATTGAAGAATCTGAAAAAGTTACCCTGAGGTACCTGCAGGGCAACAACAGACCTGATGTGGTCTTTTGTATGGGGGATATGATATTAATGGGCGTTATGTATGCTATCCATCAGTTAAAGCTGAAAGTGCCCGATGATATTTCTGTGATCAGTATCAGTAATGGGTTTATTCCCACTTTATACAGCCCCAAAATAACACATGTGGAAACCAGCGGATATAAATTGGGCAAACTGGCATTTGAGCAAATGTTCCGCAGGTTAAAGAACGAATCTGCAAAAGAAAGGGTTATAGTTGAATCACATTTGATGCCCGGAGGCTCTATTTAACCTGCTTTGTTACTACAGATTACTTTATCCCGGTATTTTAATCACCGCAAACGTTATAGTTTTTTTTCTGCATTTTAATATTAAACCGAAGGCTGTATTTTCAGTGAAGTAAAAATTCTTTCCCCAAACCTATTGCATGCCAAACATTAAAATCAAGATTTCCCTTTTCCTGAATTATTTTGTTTTTGCCATTTTGCTGAACAGTGTGGGTATATTGATCCAAAAATCTCAAAACCGGTATGGAGTTGACGAAGTAGCTGCTAGTTCACTGGAAGCGTTCAAAGACCTTTCTATTGCTATCGTATCTTTTTTTATAGGATCATTCCTGCCACGTATTGGATACAAGAAGGGGATGCTGGTGGCGCTTGCCCTGGTTTTTGCCGGCTGTCTGGCCATGTATTGGGGCAATTCATTTACATCTGTCCGGATATTGTTTGCCTGTGTAGGCATTTCATTTGCCGTAATTAAAATTTCTGTTTATACGCTGATTGGCCTTGTTACCTATTCCGAAAAACAGCATGAAAGTCTGCTGGCCGCCATTGAAAGTTTTTTTATGATTGGTATAGCCGCTGGTTTTATTGCCTTTCCGTACTTCTACAGTGATACAGATCCGGATGCATGGCTTCGTATTTATCTTTTGCTGGCCGGTTTGGTTGCCGTTTCGTTTTTTATATTGCTTTTTTCCAAATTCAGTATTCAGTACGCCAACCCTGGCAAAGGTGTAAAAGAAGATTTTTTGGAAATGCTGAAACTCCTGAAAAGACCGCTGGTAATTGTGTTTGCTGTTTCCGCTTTCATGTACGTAATGACAGAACAGGGTATTATGAGCTGGATGCCCTCATTCAACGAAAAAGTGTTACTGCTGCCTGAAAAAGTAAGTATCTATATGACCATTATTCTTTTCCTTTCCATTGCATTGGGAAGGTATATTTCATCTCTGCTGGTAAAAAAAGTTTCCTGGTATTATATCATAGTAACTTGCCTCATCGGTGCTGCCTGTATGATTTTATTTGTTTTACCAGAAACGCATCATTTAAAAGTCGGCAAGATCGAATCGCTGAATGATGTGCCTGTCATAGCCTATGTTTTTCCGCTAATAGGTCTGTTCTTTGCGCCTATTTATCCGCTCGTAAACTCCTTTGTACTGAGCCATACTGAAAAACTGCTGCATAGCCCGATGGCAGGTATTTTGGTTTTCTTTTCAGCCATAGGCGGAACATTGGGTTCACGACTGGTTGGATACCTTTTTAAAAACATTGGGGGGCAAAATGCATTCTATTTCGCTTTGGTACCGCTAACCATCCTGCTGGTCTGTATTTTTATTTTTTACAGAATGGGCAGGAATGTAAAAAACAGAGCAGACTAAACAACGGCTGATGAGTGTTCAAAATCTATCCCCCTTATTTGAAGATGTACAGGAAACTAAAATATTTCCCGACGGAAAAACCTTTGTAGATTGCCTGCCTAAATTCCCGGAAGAGGAAATAGTTGCAAAATACCAGGAGTTTAAAAAACAGGAAGGATTCAATCTTCGTCAGTTTGTGCTCGACAATTTTGAGCTGCCTGTTCCCCACGCAAACCATTACCAAAGCGATATAAATAAATCCGCTGAGGAAAACATAGAAACTCTCTGGCCCGTACTCACCCGCAAACCGGATGAAAAAAAAGGTTCCCTGATACCACTTCCCTATCCTTATATCGTTCCCGGCGGAAGGTTTGGAGAAATCTATTACTGGGACAGCTATTTCACCATGCTGGGGCTGCATGCTTCCGGTAAAACAGAAATGATTGAAAATATGGTGAATAATTTTGCTCACCTCATTGATACAGTTGGCTATATACCGAACGGGAACCGAACTTACTACTTAGGCCGTTCACAACCCCCTTTTTATTCACTGATGATACAGTTACTGGCCAAAACAAAAGGAGCATCTGTCTTATCACAATACCTGCCACAAATGGAAAAGGAATACCTTTTCTGGATGAAAGGGCAAAACGGGCTGACTCCGGATACTGTTGCAGCACATCATACCGTACGGATGCCCGGTGGCGAAATGCTGAACCGCTATTGGGATGAAAGTGACACGCCAAGGCCTGAGTCATACAGGGAAGATGCAGAACTGGCCCGCCAATCCGGTCAGACACCTGAAATTTTATTCCGTCATCTGAGAGCAGGTGCAGAGTCCGGCTGGGATTACAGCAGCCGCTGGTTTAAGAATCCAAATGATTTTTCAAGTATCCACACAACAGAAATCGTACCCGTTGATCTAAACTGTCTTCTCTGGCATCTTGAAACAACTATAGCAGACGCTTACCAGCAGGCTGGCGATAAGAACACGGAAAAGTTTAAGCGGCTTGCATCGGCCCGGAAGCAGGCAATACACCGGTACTGCTGGAATGAACCCGCCGGGTATTATTTTGATTATGATTGGGGAAGTAAGCAGCAAAAGACCGTGATAAGCCTGGCGGGAATTGCTCCTTTATTTTTTGGTATTGCTGAAAGAGAACAAGCTGAAAAGACCAAAAGGGTGATAAAAGAAGTTTTATTAAAAGAGGGCGGTGTGGTAAGCTCTCCTCATATTACCGGCCAGCAATGGGATGCGCCCAATGGCTGGGCCCCGCTGCAGTGGATGACAATTACCGGGTTAGAAAACTATGACCTTGCTGAACTGGCAGCAGAAATAGCCCGGCGATGGATACGGTTAAATATCCGTGTGTTCAACCGTACCGGGAAGTTGATGGAAAAATATAACGTAATTGACACCCATCTCGAAGCCGGCGGCGGTGAGTACGATGGTCAGGATGGCTTTGGATGGACCAACGGGGTGTTGCTGGCTTTAATCGGAAAATACGGAAAACCGGAATAATTATATTACCGGTTCCAATATAAAAAAAGAATAGGCCGGAAGCGCCAGGCGCCCGTCATCATTCTTTATATCAAAATATTTTTCGCTCCAGTGATCAAATAGGCGGGAAGGCTTCATTCCGTTTTCTTTAAATACAGACCATGTAAGGAGCTGTTCCCGGTTGCTGAAGTTAAACAGACAATACACCCGGTCATTTCCCCATGCCCTGAGGTAGCCGGCCACATGTACATTGTGCGGTGTCAGCCATGTCAGGTTTTTCTTATCTGCCACTACCCGCAGTTTTTTTCGTATGCTGATCAGCTTTTGTGTCCCGCTGAAGATGGCGTGTTCTGTTGTACCGGGTTTGTCAATATTCGATTTTTTATTCCAGTCAATCAGGGGGCGGTGCATCCAGCGGTTGTCATAGCTCTTGCCCTCCTCCTGCAGATAACTGTAGTCATTAATATGACCTGATTCATCTCCGTAAAAAAGTACCGGCACACCTCCGATAAAAAAGCTGTGCGCCTGCATCAGCAATATTTTCTGTATGGCCCGATGTTTTTCTTTCTCATCTTTTTTCTGTTCTGCATACTCCAGGCCGCACAGCGATGCCAGTGTGCCGCTGATGCGGGCATCACCTGTTTTTTCGTTCACCGAAAAAAGGGCGCCTTTCGACGGGGAGCCGGCCCGGGTTCCGGTATAGTAGTTCATAAGGAATTTCCGGTGTTCATAGGGATCAAATCCGGCGTTGCGGATCATGTAATCCTCGTACCCAAGGCCAATATCATCATGGCAGCGGGTATAGGTGATCCAGGAAGTGCCATATGGTTTTTTTAGCAGTTCATGCTGCGCTGCCAGCATCACCCGGGTATCGCCGGTGGCCAGCATGTCCCACTGCAGCGCCATGTGAGTGGCATTGTAAGCAAAATCACATTCTTCCGCTTTTGTTTCGCTGGTACCGAAATATTTCATAATCTCATTCGGCGCCACTATTGCTTCACCGAGCAGCGCCATGCCCGGTGTCGCAATCTGGATACATTGTTTTATCAGTTGCAGCAGCGTATGCGCCATGGGCAGGTTTTGGCAGGTAGTTCCTTTTTCTTTCCAGATAAATGCAGGGGCATCAATCCGCAGTATATCCACTCCCAGGTTTGCATAGAAAAAAATGTTCGACAGCATTTCCACCAGTACTTTGGGGTTGCGGTAGTTGAGATCCCACTGGTAATGGTGAAAGACCGTCATCGCCCATTTGGAACATTCTTCCACATATGTGAAATTGCCGGGGGCTGCTTCCGGAAAAACTTCCGGCATAGTCCTGTCGTATTCATCCGGTTCTTTTCTGTCGTCAAAAAAATAATAATAGTCCTGGTATTGCTTATCCCCCTGTTTTGCTTTCTGTGCCCATTCATGACGGTGTGAGGTATGGTTGAGCACAATATCCAGCATCAGGTACATATTGCGCTGTTGCATTTCCTGCTGCAGCAGTTGCAGGTCGTTCAGGGTGCCAAAGCGTTCATCTACTTTTCTGAAATCTGAAACGGCATATCCCCCGTCACTTTCACCGGTGGGGCTTTCAAACACAGGCATCAGGTGCAGAAAATTTATGCCAAGTCTTTCGAAATAACTGAGCTTTTGCTGTAACCCGCTGAGTGAGCCGCAAAAACGGTCCACATACAAGCTCATACCGGTGATCCCGTTGCTCAGGAACCAGTGTTCCGGCTCGGTTTGCAGTTTTTGCACATCCCGCTCCTTCATCAGTACGGGGCGGCTGCTGAAAGCGCCTGTGATGATCTCAAGCAATTCTTCAAAGGTTTCTTTGTTTTCCAGGTGAAAAGCATATACCTGGTTATACAGGCTGCTCAGCTTTCCCAGCCGCTGCTGAAACCTTTCATTGAATAGTTTTTCAAAATCATGTGTTATCGTTGTGCTGCCGGCTTTTTCCATAGTTATTCTCCGTCAGTTAAAAATATCGTTGCTTAAGTGTTTGAATGCCTCCATCGCACCGAGATATTCGCAGGTTCTGGCGCCTGCTTTATTGCCGTTAAAAATAATTTCGCCCCATTTTTTCCTGGGTAACGATTTAATTTCTCCGGGTGTTTTACCGGAAACCTGATACAGTACGGCACCCACAAACGCATCACCGGCGCCGGTGGTATCCACCGGGTTTATTTTGATACTGGGCACCAGTCCTGTTTCGCCGTTCATTCCCAGCAGGGTCCCTTCTTTTCCCAGTGTAATGGCGAAAATGGCTTTTGTTTTTTGTAAAAAATCAGTTGCAGCATCCGCCACAGTTGACCGTTCTGTCAGTATCATTGCTTCTTCCTCGCTTACTTTAAAGAAGTGGCAACTGTTTAAAAAAAACCAGCTTTGGTCAATGAAGGATTGTTTATCATGCTGAAATAATAAATGACGGTAGTTGGGGTCGAAGCTGATAAATATATCCTGCTGCAATGCCTTTTTCCTCAGGCTTTGGTAAGCAGCCTGCAATGGGCCGGGAAGAAAGCCTGTTGCCGAACCGAAATGAACAATGGAAAATTCTTTCAGGTTAATGCCATCCACTTCCTCACTGCTTAGTTGCCCGTCGGCGCCACGGTTAAAATAAAAATCTCTTTCCCCGTTCTCCATCAGTGACACAAAGGCGAAGGTGGTGAAATGCTTTTCATCCTGCAGCATCCATTGAGTGCCTACGCCGAAGGATTGCATTACATCAATAAGGTGTTTGCCAAAGGGGTCAACGCCAACCTTGGCCGCTAGTTCCACCTGGCCGCCCAATGCTGCAATGGTGGCCGCCACGTTGGTGGGAGCGCCACCCGGTTTTTTCAGAAAATTATCGCCTTCTGATAATGATTTGCCCTTATCTGTGCAAATCATATCTATTAAAGCTTCCCCTATGCAGAGTATTTTGTTCATGCCAGTTAATGTAAAATTGTACTCTTATCCATATCCTCCAGAGCAACACCTTTAGTTTCGGGCATCATTCTCCACACAAATAATAACTGCAGTACCATCATGGCAGTAAAGAATCCAAATATTATTACAGGCCCTAATGCAGGAGAACCAGCTACAAACGGGAAGGTCTGTGCTACCAGCGCTGCCCAAAACCAATGTGTAAGACAGCCGAATGATGTACCAGCCGCCCTTACAGAATTGGGAAACAACTCTGAAAGAAAAACCCAGATAACGGCCCCCTGGCCAATGGCATGTGAGGCAATAAACAGGAAAACGTAATAGCTAATAAACGCCGTGTCTTTCGTTTCAAAGGAATAAGCAATCAGCCCAAGTGAAACAATATAGCCGATGGAACCAATATACATCAGCGACCTTCTTCCGAAACGATCAATCAGGTACCAGCCTATGATGGTAAATAAAAGATTAATCACCCCGATGCCCACGGTACTCAGGAATGCCCCATCTTTACCAATACCCGCCATTTCAAAAACTCTTGGTGCGAAATAAATAATGGCATTGATACCCGAAAACTGGTTGAAGGTGGCCAGCAGAAATGTCAGCAGTAATGGTTTGTAAAATTTTTTATTGAAAAGCGGTTCTTTTTTTTGTGACGCAGACGCTTTTATCTCTTCCACTTTTTTTTCAACATTATCTTCTGTCAGCGATAATACTACCCTTGCATGTGTATCATCATTCTTATAAAGCAACAGCCATCTCGGCGTTTCCGGTACTGCCAGCATAAAAAGACAAAATAAAAGTGAGGGTAGCGCAACAATGCCCAGCATCCAGCGCCAGTCATTTTCGCCACCAACACCCTGCAACAAATAGTTAGAAAAATAAGCCAGCAGGATACCACTCACTACATTAAGCTGAAACGAAATAACCAGGCGGCCTCGGTATTTGGCCGGGGCAATTTCTGAAATATACACCGGCGCTACCACCGATGAGGCACCAATGCTCAACCCGCTGATGAAACGGAAGAACATAAAGCTGTACACCTCCGGCGCCAGTGCAGCGCCAATGGAAGAAACAAAAAACAAAATACCAATCCAAATCAATGTTTTTTTTCTGCCAAACTTATTGGCCGGGATATTACCAAATGCAGCGCCAAAGGCTGTTCCATATAAAGCCATGGCAATGGCCGTGCCGTGCACCCAATCGCTGAGGCCCCATAATTGCTGAATTTTTTTATCTGCACCCGAAATGACGGCCACATCCATTCCAAAAAGCAGCCCGCCCAGCCCAACTGCAATTGACCACAAAACGATTTTTTTATTCATGCTTTTTAATAAATAAAGCAATAAATGCAGCTGCCGGAATATGAAGCAGATGCGTCCTGTTCAATATTAGTGACCGGGCGGAGATGCTGGTACTGCTATCCCGCCTGGTGGTTTTTTATATGTAATAAAAGTTGTGAGCAGTGCTGCAATCAGCAGTAAAACCCCCGCAAAAAGAATTGCTTTACTGGAATCGTTATTCAAAAGATGCTTCATCACATATCCAAAAGTGGTGGTTTGTATGAACATCGGTATCACAATCATCATATTGATGATGCCCATATACACCCCGTATTTTTCTTTAGGAATCTGGCTAACCACCATTAAATAAGGAATACCCATCATACTGGCCCAGCCAATACCAAAACCCGTAATAGCTATATAAAACAGACTGATTTGATGTACCTGTGAGAATAGCACAAAGCCAATGCCTGCCAGCACCAGGCAGATAAAATGAACATATTTGGCGCTTATTCTCCTGGCGAGCCACACTAATCCAAATGCCACCAAAAAGGTTACAATGTTATACCACCCGTTTATTCCACCGGTTTTTGAAACTGCCTTCTCATATTTTTTATTATTACTGTCAATTGCCTCTATTGTTGCAATGTCGCTTTCTGCAAATCCTGCTGGCTGCACTTTATCCCTCCATGCTGAAAATATAGTCACAGCGCTGAGTTCGTCTTTCAAAGCTTCTTTTTCATTCAGTTTATTGGCAATGGCATACGCTTTTATTTCCTCCCTGAATTTTGCGTAGCCTTTCATCAGGCTGTCTTCCTGTGCCGATATTTTTTTATACTCCCATCCGTATGCATTTTTGGCCACTGCCTTGGAAGAGTTTTGCCAGTAACAAAAGAGTGCATACCACTGAAACAAATAAACCAATGCCAGCATCCACATAATTTTGGGCATTGTTTTGATAGTCTCAACTATTTCCAGAAAGGGGGTAAGCACCCCCCGCAGGGTTTTTACCATTGCATTATCCCGGAATTTTTTCATGATGTTGTACAGGAAGGAAACCCACAAAAAGCAAATCGGCAGAATCAAAATACTTAACGCTTCAGCATGCACAACATTTTTGAGAGCAAGCCAAATCAATATTGGCCCGGTTGCAATAGCAATTAGAACACTCAGTATCTGAATGAATGGACCGGGTTTATCCTTATTATAATCCCTGATTTCCTTAATTTCTTCTTCTGTTGGTGGAATTTCTGGAGTTGTTTTCATACTCCACCAAACGGTTGCCACGGAACAAACAGCGCCCAGAAAAAAGGAAGCAAATACCCAATTCGGCAGTTTACCTGTTTTACCAATAAATATCAACGGGAAAAAAAGTAAAGAAAAATTAGCCAGCGTTTGCCCAAGTCCTGTAAAAAAACTTTGTGCCTGAAAACCGGTACCCTGCTGCGAAGGGTTTAATTTATCGGCAACAAAAGCCCGGTAAGGCTCCATCGCCGTATTGTTGCCAATATCCAATATCCACAACAACCCTACTGCCATCCACAATGCACTGCTGAAAGGAAAAAAGAATAAGGCAATACTGCAAAGAATGGCGCCGATGAAGAAATAGGGTTTTCTTCTTCCCCACCTGGGGCTCCATGTTTTATCGCTTAATGCGCCGATGATAGGCTGAATAACTAACCCGGTAAGCGGCCCGGCCAGGTTTAATAACGGAATCTCGTCCGGGCTTGCACCCAGGAAATCATAGATGGGATTTACAGCGCTTTGCTGTAGTCCGAAGCTGTACTGAATCCCGAAAAATCCGAGGTTCATATTGATGATCTGCCAAAAGGAAAGGATCGGTTTCCGGGGAGTCATAAAAAATCGTTTATCTCCTTCAATATAATAAATGAATACTGTCCCTTGAATAACTGCCTGTATATCAGCGGTATGCAATCGTTTGTTGTGGGAAAAATATCCCTTGTCTATTGTAAAACGGGGCCTGGTAAGTAACTTCACGGCTTACTTATTTTTTGTATCTATATTTTTTTCATGAAACGAGTTTACTGGTTTTTAGCTCTCCTCGTATCCGGGTTGATTGTGTGGGGTCTGTTTTTTTATCCCGTTCCCGTTAAGAAAACCATACAGGTACCTTATACCATGTTTAAGTCAGGAGAACAGTTTACTAATGCCAGCAACCTGGTTAAGTGGTATGCCCCTTTTACCATCAACGATACAGCTGGAATTTCAAAGGAAACAGGCAAGCATATTATTACCTCGGGGAGTTACAGTGCGGTAATTTCAGATATCTCTTTGTTCAGCGCCGTTATAAAAGCAAAACATCACGGAAAAGAAAAAGCATTTTCTTTCACCGCCCTGACAGATTCTTCTGAAGCAGCTGCTACTTTTGTTACTCTTGCCTATCATACCACGTTGTTCAGAAAATGGTTTGTGAAGACTGTCCTTGAAAAAAATGCCAACAAAAGCCTAGAAAATCTCAGAGATTATATGACAGATACCCGCCGGTTTTACGGATTTGAAATACAACTGGTGCCTGTGGAAGATACCCTTTTTCTGTTCAGCCGCCGGGCTGTTCCGGTTACCCAAAGAAAAGAAGCTACTAAAAAAATCTTCGAACAACTTATTGCCTATGCTGAAAAAAATGGAGCAGGGTATAACGGTAATCGCATTTATTACACCCTAAAATCCGGTGATGAGATTACCATCTTTGCCAGCATCGGGGTTTCAAATATGACAGAAACAGCCCCGGATGATGTTTTACAATACAAGAGGATGCCCTATGGCAAAAAACTGCTGATGACCAGCTATCAGGGGCCATTTAACCAAAGTGATAAAGCCTTTAAGGCTCTTGAAGCATTTAAAGCTGACCACACTTTATCCAGTATGGCTATTCCTTTTCAAAAATTTATGAGTGATGGCTTCGATTTTGAAGACGACCAGGTGGTGCAATTGAAAATATATTATCCGGTTTTCTGATTATTGATTTACCTCTTTCTGATAAGCATCAGGCTGTCATTGTTTCGGGCAATGACAAATGATTGCCGGTTACCGGGCATGATGATGCGTTTTATTTTTCTTGCCTGGCCCTTTATAAGCAATCCATTAATCATCTTGTATTCAAAATTCCCGTTTCCTTTATTGATAAGAACCGTTCCATAGTCCGCATCATACCGGCCCATTTGAATATTGTTGGGATAAAAATTACCGGTAAGCAATATATCCGGCAGGCTGTCTTGATTGGCATATACAACCGCCGCATCCCGGTAAGATGAAAGCTGGGCCTGCCAGGGAAGGGGCGTTACCGTAAAGGAAAGATTGCCGTTGTTGACAAATAATGCATTGGGGAAGTAATTAACAGTAAAAATATCAGCTTTCCGGAGTTTATCCGAACCGAAGACGTCCTTTAAAGCAGCCTTTGCAAAATCCTCTGCATACAAATATTTTTTCTTCAGTGAAGGTATCTGTTTTTCCAGCTCAGCCTTGTTGGCGAACGGTAACTCTTTTCCATCAAGATAATAAGTAATTATTTGCTCCTTCTTACCGTTATTATCTGCATCAAAATAATAAAAGCGGACCGGCTCTTTTTCCGTTGCGGTCAGGCGGCTGTTCAGTCCCTGGTTGCCGGCAATAAAATCCATATCGCCATCATTGTCCACGTCAACAGGCATAATAAAATTCCACCAGCCTTTTTTATCCGAAAGGTATTTTTTAGTATGCTTGCCCTTTTCATTAATAAAAACGCAAACCCCATCCCACTCCAGTGCCAATACCAGGTCCATATCCCCGTCATTCTCTATGTCAGCAAGCGCAGCGCCTTTTACAAATCCGGGATTCTTTAACTCCTTACTGTAAGCAACTGTTACATCCGTAAAGCTTCCCGTCCCGTCATTTTGCAGAAAATATGAACGGGGAACAACGCCATACTGAAACGGCACCGCTCTTCCGCCTATAAAAAGGTCCATATTCCCATCCTTGTTAAAGTCGTGTGCTATAATACAGGAGGCTGTCATAAAAATATCAGTAAATGCTCCTTCCTTTCTGACAAGGTTTCCTTTGCCATCATTCAGGTATAACCTGGGTAAAAGAAACCGGCTTTTACCGTAATACTCATTGCCGCCGCTGGCCACTGCCAGATCCATAAAACCATCATTATTAAAATCAGCCCAACTGGCATCCACATCTTCATAGGTGCTGTCGTTGTCCAGCGCCGGCTGGTTTGCCTTGATGAATTTTCCATTTACCTGCTGAATAAATACAGCGCTTTTTTCCCACTTTACTGAACCTATAAATACATCATCAAGTCTGTCTCCGTTAATATCGGCAACAGCCAGCGCCGGGCCTTCCTGTGAAATGATGAAAGGGATCAAAGGCTCCCTGTCAAATTCCACAAATTCATTCTCTTTATGCAGGTAGGAAATACCGTACGGTTTGGTCATATCTTCAAAAGAAAATTCAGAATACTGTTGACGGTCTGTCAGCCATTCATAATTGAATTGGGGAAGACCGGGCTGGTAGCTGAAACTAACCAGCAGTGAATCCCTGTGCAGTATTACTTTTTGATAACTGTTATCAGGCCACACCAGCAATGCAGAGTCATATTTTACAGGTACGGCAACCTGCAAAGGGATTTCCATGGCCGACTGAAAACCCTTTGCCGGAAATTTCTCATACGACTGAGCAACGTCGCCGGTAAAAATAAAAATCCTGGCGCCGACCGCCTTCTTATTACCGGCAGCCCCGGTTAACACTACCCGGGTGGATGGCTTTTCCTTTTTGTCGTTGGCGGTATTTTTATAGAGTAATGCAGGCTCGTCAATATTATTAACCACCACATCCAGGTCACCATCATTATCCAGGTCAGCGTATATGGCGCCATTAGAATAAGTGTCTTTGTTGTTACGGAAGTAATCACCGGCATCTTCAAAGCCGGCGTTCCCCATATTGCGGAAAAACCGGTTGGGCAATTTTATCTGCGGAAACTTATCAATAAGCGCCATGTCCTTTTCCCCGATTTGCCCGGCCCTTATTTTGGCCTGTATTTCATCGTTGGAAACATAGTTTACATAATCAATATCATTCAGCCGTTTAGGGATACCGTTTGAAATAAAAAGATCTTTCAGGCCATCATTGTCAAAATCCATCCACAGGGTAGACCATGACCAGTCGGTGGCATACACTCCGGAATACAAACCTGTTTCGCTGAACAATCCATTGCCCCGGTTCAGCTGCAATGAGTTTCTTGCATACTGGTGATTGTATCCATTCCTGATTTTTATCTGAAAGGTGTTATACTCATCTTCGCCCAGCGAGCGGCGTAAAATGTAGGGGTCTGATGGCAACATATCCGCTGCAATAATCTCCGGCCATGCATCGTTATTAATGTCCGCCACATCCACTCCCATCGAAAACTGGCTGGTGTGCATGGTACGGCCGGTGAGCTCTTCTGTAAATCCACCTTTTTTATTGTTGATATACAGATAATCATTCTCATGAAAATCATTGCCGATATAAATATCAGGCCATCCATCCAGGTTGATGTCGGATACAGCTATACCCAGGCCATAACCAATTACGCTTTGATGAATACCTGCTGCAGCAGAAACATCTGTAAAATAACCCCCGTCATTTCTGTACAAAATATCCTTGGACATTGAATCTGAACTCCCCTCGTAGCTGCTGCGGGGTGCAAATGTACTGTTGTAGCGCAGCGAATGATTGAGCAGGAACATATCAAGATCCCCGTCCACATCATAATCTAAAAAAGCAGCCTGTGTGCTGAAGCCCGAAAAATCCAGCCCGAAAACAACTGCTTCATCTGTATAAAAAGGGATTCCATCTTTATCTATACCCTGGCAAATAAGCAATTGGTTTTTGCTTTGCAGGGTTTCATAGTTTCCCACCCTGCATACATAAATGTCCAGCAGGCCATCATCATTTACATCTGCCAGGCTGATGCCGGTTGACCAGCCTTGATCATCCGGGATTTTGGCGGCCGCAGTTACATCTTCAAACCGCAGATTACCTTTGTTGATATACAGCTTGTTTTTCTGCTGGTTAGAGGCAAAAAATAAATCCACCAGCCCGTCATTATTAAAATCACCGGCGCCCACACCAGCGCCGTTATAGAAATACATATACTTCAGCATATTGAAATCAGGCCGGGCAGTGAGAATATTGCTGAAGTTTAAACCGGTTTTATCACTTTCGGCTATTTCAAATAAAGGGGCCGGTTTTTCCTTTTTGGATCTGCAACTGTATAATAATACGGCTGACAGCAATACGATACAACCTGTTTGATGAAATTTAATCTGCATTAGTTATTTATTCTCCGGAACAAAACCGGGTAATTATCATTTTGTAATACCAGCAGGCTGCTGCCTTTTGCTGATGGCATAAGAAAAATATCTTTTACCTCGCCCCTGGTCTCAAAACCCGTCCGGGAAGGTTCGGCCCACTCCCATAATATTTTTCCTTTATCGCTTTTTTTATTAAGCAATATATGTCCATAACTTGCATCGAGCCTGGCAAACTGCGGTTGAAAATGAAATTGGTTTCCGCCTAATATCAAATCTTTTCTTCCGTCACCGTTAATGTCAGCGCAAAGAATGGCATTGATACAGGAAAGCTGGGTATATACCGGAAGCTCCTGCATCTGCAAACCCCCTTTACCGTTATTGACAGCCACGCAGGATGCCGCATAATTCAGTTCCTTCACGGCTGCCTTTTTGATAACCCCGCTGCTGAATAAATCCTGTATGGATTTGTCAGCATATTCCTCAAATTTCAGGTTCTGCTTTTTAAGTGATGGCATTTGTTCAGTAATTTCTCTTTTTAAAAAGACCGGGACATCTTTTTTATTCACGGTTCTTGTAATGATTTTATCCGCAGTCCCGTTCTGGTCAAAATCATTTATCCAGAGCTTTACCGGTTTATCCCTGTCGGGTTTCAGGTAGCAGTTTTTGCCGGCGTTTCCGAATACAAGGTCGGCATCCCCGTCTCCATCCACATCAGCCACTGCCACTGACTGCCACCAGCCTTTATATTCTTCCAACCCTGTTTTAATTTCAGCAAGCTGATTGCTTTTTACTGAAAATACTTTTGGCGACATCCATTCCCCTGTTACAATGATTTCATTTTTTTTATCGCCGTCCAAATCCGTTACGGCCACATCGGTGAGCATACCTGCCTTTACTGCAGCGCCAGCCGTAAAATTTCCTTTGCCGTCATTTGTGTATAAATAACTCTCCGGGATGGCCCCATAGTTTTGCGGCACACTCCGGCTGGCAACAAATACATCCTTGTCGCCATCACCATCCATATCAAGCGCCACGGCCGCTGCACAGTTAAAATCATACTTTGGAAACGCCGCAGGCGACGGAGAAAAATTTCCTTTACCATCATTTAAATACAGCCGGTGCTTAAATAAAGCATTACCGGGTTCCAGCGCATTTCCGCCGGCGCCGATAAATAAATCCTTATCCCCATCCATATCTGCATCAAAAAAAAGTACTGCCACATCCTCATAGGCCCTGTCTGCAACAAAAGCCGGTACTGGTTTTTTCTCAAATCCGTTCAGCGTTTGCAGATAAAGCACCCCGGACTGCCCCGCAGCGCCTCCGGTAAAAATATCTGTGAGACCATCTCCGTTTACATCAGCAGAATCAGCATGCGGTCCTTCCCGGGAAAGCATGACGGGAATATTCCGTTCGGTATAAAAATCTATGTAGTCGTCTTCAGAATGCTTTTCAAAATTGGCTACTTTTTTTTCAAACCACCGGGATATCACAGATTCTACAGTATCTATTTCAGGCTTAGCCGTTGTAATGCTAATTTTGTGCAGCTGGTTTACAACCGGCCTGTATAGCTTGGTTTCCTTCCTGTCAGGCCATATTATTACCAGTGAATCAATTTGTCTTTTTCCCAATCCAATCACCTGTTTATAATCCACCGAAGACTGAAATCCGCGGGAGGGTATCAGCTCCCTGCTGATCATCTGTTCTCCCTGGAAAATTTTTATTTTACTTCCTACGGCAAAAGTGTTTTCTTTTTCCCCCTGCAACTGAAAAGTGATATAGTTGTTCTGACTGGACTCCCTGCTTTCATTCTTATATACAAAAACGGGTGAGTTTACATTGCTGACAATTAAATCAAGGTCGCCATCGTTGTCCAAATCGCCATAGGCAGAACCATTGGAAAAAGAGGGCTGGCCCAGGCCCGCAGCAATCCCTTCATCTGAAAACTGTAACCCGCCTTTATTTCTGTAAAACTTATTGGGAATGGCTTTTGAGGGCATCTTTTTCACTATTTCATCAAACTTGTCTTTCTCCCCTGTCATCACCATTTTCTGTATTACATCGTTGGCAAAAAAGTCAATAAAGTCCTGGTCGGTTACATCGTTGTAAATCCCGTTGCAAACAAAAATATCAGAGAGTCCGTCATTGTCTGCATCAAATATCAAACCGCCCCAGCTCCAGTCAGAAGCGGCCACTCCGCTGTAGAATGCTGTTTCCATAAATTTTCCGTTCTTGTTATTGATCTGCAGCGTATTCTGGGTATATTGATTATAAAAGCCTGACTTTTGCTTCAGGCGATGAATATCAATATTATCAAATGAGGTAGTTGTCTTTAGTCGGTAATCATCATCGGGCAGCATGTCGGTGGTGAAAATATCCGGGTAGCCATCGTTGTTTACATCGGCCATATCAGCACCCATGGAAGAGTGACTGATATGCTGGGTCCATTCTTCCAGTTCGTCTTTGAAAGTTCCGTTTTTCTGGTTGATGTATAAATAATCCCTCTCAAAAAAATCATTGGACACATATATATCAGGGTAATGGTCGCTGTTTACATCACCTACGGTAACACCCAGTCCAAAACTGATGAGGCTGCCATGAATACCCGATTCCTCGCTTACGTCGGTAAATTTGCCTCTGTCATTTCTATACAGATGGTCGCCGCCGCCTTTTAGGAAATCCGCAACCGGCCAGTCAGGAGCCCTTAAAGCCCTTTTGTTTGCATAGTTCAGGGTATTGACCGGAATGAAACTATTGTTGATGATAAAGCAGTCAAGATCCCCATCCATATCATAATCAAAGAATGCGGCATGGGTGGTATAGCCGCCTTCGTTGGTCAGGCCGTAATCAGCAGCTTTATCGGTGAACGTAAGGTTTTTGTTGTTGATGTACAACTGACATTGGGGGCTCTGGTTATCTATATATCCTGCATTGCAGATAAAAATGTCCAGCCAGCCATCATAGTTAATGTCCACCATCACTACTCCGGTACTCCAGTCTTTCTTATCGGTAAATCCTGCTTTCAGTGAAATATCTTCAAACTGCCAGTTTCCTTTATTCAGGAAAAGTTTGTTTCCCCCCATATTAGCAGTAAGCACCACATCAGCCTGCCCGTCGTTATTGATATCGCCGATGCCCACCCCGCCGCCATTATAAAAATTACGGTAGCTGAAAATATTGAAAGACGGGCTGTTTTGAATTGTATTGGAAAAAACAATGCCTGTATTTTCCTGCAGGGAAAACAGCGCTTGTATTTTTTGCTCCTGCTTACATCCCGATAAGATAATGACTGGAAAAATCAGCCCGGCTATTATATGACAGCAAAAACTTTTCTTCATAATTGAATATAGAAGATAGCGGTTCAAATTTAAAGTCAAAAAGACAGCGCATGAAAATAAAAAAAGCCATCCGAAAATGGCTTTTTTTGATTGCTATATGCTAACTAACTGCTTAACTGAATTAATAGCCCGGGTTTTGTGATAGATTCGGGTTAATGGTTAATTGTTCATTGGGGATGGGGAATAACAACCTTGCACTGCTACTGGCATCGGGCTTTAAATCACGGGCTTCGAGGAATTTCCCAAACCGTATCATATCATTTCTTCTCCAGCCTTCCCAGTAAAGTTCAAAGCCTCTTTCTTTGTAAACAGCATCGAGATTAACTGTACCCAGCGCAGCAAGGCCTCTTGAGGCATGGGTACGGATATTATTGACAATTAGCGCAGCAGTGGAACCATAGCCCCCGGGGCCTGCAGTAGCCGTACCGCCGCGTAGAATTGCTTCAGCCTTCATCAGCAGGACATCAGCCAGCCGGAAAATCACATAATCATTATTGGCAGGGAAATTATTAACCAGGTCCGGTACATATTTTATAACCCGAATACCGGTTACCTCAAGGTTATTGCCGGTCTCTTTCAGCTTTACTTCTTTTGTAAATGACAGGGGGTTCCCTTTTCTGTCAAGCAGATTGGAGCCTGCTGCATTTTTTTGCTGTCCGAACAGTAAGCCGGCACGCAGTCCGGTAACATTTGTCAACCCGGTGTAGTAACCAAAGTCTGAAGGGCCGGTATTACCGCCGCCGCGTCTTTTATCATTGGCTTCGAAAGCATCATAAAAATCGCCGAGAGTTGTAAAACCATTCCAGCCGCTTGGGTTTTGGTTATAGTGCAGGCCGCAGTACCAGCGGGACTGGTTATTACCGCCAAAACCACTGGCATTATCGCACTTAAGTGTATATACCAGTTCATTTCCAATCACATCATTGTTGGGTGCGAAATTGTCAAAGAAATTATTGGTGAAACCACCGGGGTACGCCGGGAAAGAAGCCAGTATCTGATCGGCCAGCGTAATAACCTGGTTCATGTCTGCACTTGCAAATGCGGGTGCAGTGCGGTTTGCATAAACGCCCCTGTTAAGGTATAATTTCATTAACAACCCCCGGGCTGCATTCTGGGAAGCCCTGCCGATACCGTTCCCGGCAGGAAGGTTGGGCAATGCAGCGGTAAGTTCACTTATAAGGTAATCAACGCAGGCAGACCCTTTCTTTACTTCGGGGAGTGTTTGCGTAAGGTCGCCAAGAGAAGTGGGTCTGAAAGGAACCTGGTCCCATCCATCCAGCACGGCCCACATAGCCAGTGCCCTGATAAATTTTGCCTCCGCAGCTTGTGTGGGTGTAGGATTGTTATCTAAAACTGTGGTTGCAGCAAACTGGGCCTGTGCCAATTCACGGTATGTAGCCGTTAAAAAATCATGCTCTGATGTCCATCTGTGATTGTGATAGACTCTCCAGATGCCATTATCATCCCAGTCACCACCCCTTGTCGGGCCTACAGCCTCGTCAGATGAGTGTTCCTGGCAGGCCCACCAACGGGTTTGGTCTTCGAAAGGGTTGTTCAGGGCCCCGTAAGCCCCTTGCAGTAAAGATGCAGGATTTCCAGCTCCGCCACCTGAGGTAGGGTTCGTAGCTATTTCACTCCTGAAAGTTTCTTTCAATTTGGTACAGGCTGCCAGTATTACTGTCAGCAGCGACATTAAAAGAATTTTATTGGTTTTCATAAACAATTTTTTTAAGCGTAAACAACATTTTTTTAAAACCCAAAATTCACACTAAGCTGGAATCTTCTTGCTGTCGGGAACGGAATATATTCAATGCCAAGTGAAGGGATTCCGTTGATGTTTTTATCAACATTTACTTCGGGGTCAAACCCTGTGAAATCTGTCAGCACAAAAAGATTTTGACCCGTGAGTGAGATAGATGAACTGCGGACAAACTTGACAAAGCTGCCGAGGTTGTAAGAAAGTGTGGCATTGGCAAGTTTGAGGTAATTACCCTTCTCCAGGAACCTGGTAGAGGAAGTAATAGGATTTGACAGGTCTTCCTTTGTATCACCCCCGATTAGAGAGGCTGCCACATTACGGGTTCCCATGTTGGTAATCGGTACTACAGACTGCGCTGTATTGTTATACAGGTAATGACCATAGGCTCCGTTCATATTTACGGCAAGCGTCCATTTTTTATACTGAACATCTGTTGAAATACCCAGCAGGAATTTGGGATTCGGGGACTTGTCCTGGTAAAAAGAAACATCCCCATCCTGCTCATAAATAGCCTGACCTGTTGACTTGTCTATTCCCATGAAATTCCGGAGAAAATAAACGTTCAGCGGATGCCCGGAGGCGATCTTTTGCACATAAGCGCCGGTGCTGCCCTGGCCGTGAAGTGCCCCGGTATTATATGACCCCACAACGCCTGTCACATTGTTTTTCAGGAAAGCTGTATTAACTCCAAAATTCCAGACAAGATCCTGTTTGCTGATAACAGCGCCATTAACTGTAAACTCAAATCCCTTGTTGTTTATTATGAGGGGACTGTTAAACCACTGCCTGGCATTTGAACCTCCCGGTACAGGAAAATCATTCTCAAAAAGAACATCAGTTGTTTCCCTGTTAAAGTAATCCATTATCACATTAATCCTGCTCTTCAGGAAGCTAAGATCAAGTCCGATATTCGTCATCGTAGTTGTTTCCCATTTCAAACCCGGGTTGGCAATATTTACCTGCTGTAATGCGCCGGGTCCGGAAACAACGGTTCTGTTTTGGGATGCCCCCGCTGGAAATTCCTGGTTACCGGTTTGCCCCCATCCAACTCTTAATTTGGCATTGCTGATTACGTTTACAGATTTCATAAAATCCTCGTTGCTGATATTCCATGCTGCAGAAAATGAGGGAAATGTGCCATACTTGTTATCTTCTCCAAACTTACTGGAACCATCAATCCTGATGGTGGCCGTCAGTAAATATTTATTCATGAGGCTGAGCGCTGCCCGTGCAAAATAAGACTGCAGTTCGCTGTTAATCCCTTCCGTATGATATATTGCCCTTGAAGAAACTGTTGAATAACCTAACATGTTGTAATAAGGAATTCCTATATCGGCAAAGTCCTGGGCAGATATACCGCTGTTCCTGTATTCAAACTTGGTGTACTCAAATCCGCCCACAGCGTTTAAACTTAGGTTTTGAGACAGTTCGCCGATATAGCTTACGGTATGGGTAAACTGTTGTGTTCTGATACGGTTGTTTGCAACAGCGGCAAAACCCCTGTCCTTATACCGGTCAATGTTCAGCAGTTGTCTTCCCACCATTGCTTTTCTGTCACCGTCGCTCTGGTTCAGGGAATACAAAAATCTGTATTCAATATTCTTAGTAAATTTATAAAAGGGTGAAACGCTTCCGGAGATAGTGGAAGTGTAAACTTTATCTTCATACATCTGCAGGAACCAAAGGGGATTAATGGAACTTGCGCCAAACTGGGGCTGAATCCAGTAAGTGCCGTCTGATTTGATCAGGGCATGCGTGGGATTCCACTGAAGCGCCTGTGCTATCAGGTTACCTTCAAAGCCTGCATCATTAGTGATCGGAACCACATTTTCCTTTACCTGTGCTGTATTGAGCGCCACATCCAGTCCCAGCTTTCTGGAGTTCAGCAATTTGAAATTGCCGGTAAACCCGATGGTGTATTTCCGCAAATCAGATTCTTTGATAATAGCTTTTTCATCTAACAGGCCTGCTGAAAACCTGTACCGGCTGTTTTCGTTACCCCCGCTTGCTGCAATATTTAAATTATGTGTCATCCCGGTCTGTAAAATCTCATCCATTGCGTTTACGCTGGAACCATAATTACCCGTCGTTAAATTATAGCTGGTAAGGGCGGCTCTGTATTCATCACCCGACAGCACTTCGAGTTTTTTTGCAATTTTAGAAGTGCCGATTGAGTAACCCAGTTCCACCTGCGGGGCGCCTCCTTGTGCTTTTTTGGTGGTAATAATGATTACCCCGTTTGCACCCCTTGCTCCATAAATGGCAGCAGCAGATGCATCTTTCAGCACATCAATGGTTGCTATATCATTGGGGTTAATAAAATTCAGCGGGTTTCCGCCGGGACTTGCCCCAATATTATTCAATCCCAGTCCCGGGCGGCCGGCGCCGCCTTCAAGGGGAACCCCGTCCACTACTATTAAGGGTGAGTTACCGGCCCTTACAGAACCAGTACCCCGAATCCTGATGGTAGCCGCAACTCCGGGTTGGCCGCTGTTATTAATTATTTGCAACCCTGCCACTTTTCCCTGAACAAGCTGGTCGGGCGCAGTAAAAACGCCTTTATTAAAATCTTTCGCTTTTACACTGGCAACGGCGCCTGTAAGATCCTTTTTCCTCGCAGTACCATATCCGGTTACCACCACCTCATTCAGGCTGGCCCCGGCATTGGGTACAAAAGAAACTTCAATGGTGGACACTCCGGCAATGGATACCTCCTGGGCATCATAACCAACAGAAGAAATTACCAAAATAGTGACAGTGGAACCCACATTCAGAGAGAAGGTTCCATCGGCCCGGGTGGAAGTACCTGTCCTGGTACCTTTTGCCGTAACCGAAGCGCCGGATACCGGCGACCCATCCTTTGAATCAGTAACCTTTCCTGTAATTGTTCTGTCCTGGGCATAGGATATTTGCAGGACAAAAACCAGAGCTGTGCTTAAGAAAGCAGATAGCAGTTTTTGAAAAGACATAAGCAATCGAGTTTAAGATTTATAATCTGTGTGTTATTCACATACATTTCAGTTCTGTTTTTTTTCAAAACAGAATAAATCAAAAAAGATAAGGTTGGCCGAGCTTGTATATCCTCAGGCTTCACTTTACACCGTCTGTAAAGTGTTAAAGAATCACTAAAGACATACTAAATGTAGCAGAATTATGTGTACAAGAAACACTTTCATCAAATTTTTTTAATATTGCATTCCCGCAAACATTTGCGGAAATGTTTTCTGTGGGTAAAATTCTTGGCATACCTTTATTTTCTGATATGGGACAAGTAGCTACATTAAAAAAGATTTCTGCCCAGCTTAACCTTAGTATTTCCACTGTGTCCAGGGCTTTAAAAAATCATCCTGATATTTCTGAAAATACCAAGAGGAAGGTAAAAGAACTTGCAGCGCTGATGGAGTATGAGCCCAACAGCTATGCAGTTACGCTCCGCACCAACAAGAGCAGGGTTTTTGGACTTATTGTGCCCGCTATATCCAATATGTTTTACGATTCTTTTATTGCGGCCGCAGAAAAAGACGCCCGGAATAGCGGATACTCCCTGCTGATATTACAATCCGGCGATGACCCTGTGCAGGAAGCTGAGAACCTGCGGCTGTGCCGGCATTACAGGGTGGATGGGATACTGATTTCTGTGGCTGCAGAAAGTCACTCTTCTGAATTGTTCAGCAAATACCAGGAAGCGGGGATTCCCCTGGTTTTTTTTGACAAAGTGCCGGGGTCGGGCAGTTTTGATACGGTATGTATGGCTGATGAGGAGGTGGCCACCATGGCTGCCAATACCATCATTAAATACAGGAAAAAAAGGATACTTGCCTTATTCGGCAATCCTGATTTTTCCATTTCCAAAAAAAGAACTGAGGCTTTTCTTAAAGTATTTGAAGCCGAAGAAGGTATAATTCAACTTACTCTGAAAAATTGCCGCAGCAGTTCCGAAGCTGAAGCTGCAGTCTCATTCTCACTTTCTGTCAAAGAAAGACCCGACCTTGTTTTCTGTATGAGCGATGAAATACTTACCGGCGCCATGAAAGCCCTTCACCAGTCGGGTCTTTCCATACCAAAAGAAATTTCAGTGCTTACCATCAGTAATGGGCTCCTTCCCGGGTTGTACAATCCCCCTATTACATATCTCGAAACCAGTGGCGCCGAACTGGGCAAACTTGCCATGAAACGGATTCTGGAAAGAGCAGAAGGCGATACCATAGCCAAATCAATTATCCTTCCGTCAAGATTAGTGGCTGGAGGGTCAATGTAAGACAATCCTATTTAACCGTATTTTGTGCTTTCCAGTTTTTTCGTCTGAACTGTTTTTTCAATGCATAAAGCTTGCCGGGGCGGTGCGGCACATCGTCCTCCATTTCATCCATATCCTGCAGCCAGTCTTTAATGGATATTTTTTTACGGAAATTCCGGCGATCCAGCTCAGTGCCCAGGATGGACTGGTACAGTTCCTGTAACTGGCGCAATGAGAATTTTTCAGGCAGCAGGTTAAAAACAACGGGGTGATCCATTACCTGCTGCTGTAGTCTTCGAAGACAGGTATCCAGGATAAGTTTATGGTCAAAAGCCAATTTTTTTGTTTTATTGACCGGGTGCCAGCCCAGTTCATTATGGCTTAATTTCAGTTTATGATGCTTAATATCTATAAGTGAGTAATAAGTAATAGTGATTACCCGGCCCGAAGGATGCCGGTTAATGCTTCCAAAAGTCTGCACCTGCTCAAGATATACATCATCAAGCCCTGTTCTTTCCTTTAATATCCGGTAAGAAGCCGTTTCAAGATCTTCGTCGGGCCTTATCAGGTCGCCCAACAGTGAGTAAAGCCCGGAAAATTCTTCAAGGTCAGAGCGTATCAACAATACTTTCAGCTCTTTTTCATCATAGCCAAAAATCACACAATCTACCGAGATGGCTATATTGAAATAATCAAGGTGGCTGATCTTTTCTGCCTCGGCCGTCTTAAGCCGTATTTCCTTCTCCGTCATTCAGGGTGCTTTTAGGATAATAAAACAACACTCCCCCGAAGATAATAACTAAGTATGTACCTGTAACACAACCCTGCAATTTATTAATACCCCTCAGCAGTTTTTGCCAGCAGGTATTAACTTTACGAACCAACCCGTTTTTTATGTATTCATCCCAGCAAACAAAAGAATTACAGAAGATTAGCACTGAACTCATTAAAAAATCAACAGCGCTGAACTCTTTGGCCATTGAAAAGTTAAGGGCTGTGCTTCGCTTTCATGAGCACCGCTATTATGTGATGAACGATCCGTTGATTTCGGATTATGAATACGACAAACTATACAAGGCGTTAGAGAAAATAGAAACTGAAAACCCCAAACTCGTAACAGCCGACTCTCCCACACAGCGGGTGGCAAAAGGTCTCACCAAAGACTTTCCCGCTGTGCAGCATTTGGTCCCAATGCTTTCGTTGGATAACTCCTATAACGCTGACGACCTGCTGGGTTTTGACCGCAAAGCAAGGGAACTAACCGGGCTGGGCAAAATAGAATATTGTGTGGAACCCAAGTTTGACGGTGGAAGTATCTCCCTTATTTATGACAACGACCTGCTGGTGCGGGGCGCCACCCGCGGCGATGGTGTGGAAGGTGATGATGTGACCACCAACATCAAACAGATCCGCAGCATCCCCCTTTCTGCAAAATTCTCCGGGTATGGATTGCAGCAGGTGGAGATCAGGGGGGAAGTGCTCATCAATAAAAGCAATTTCAAAAAATATAATGAGAAAATAATGGAAGAAGGCCTGCCCCCCCTGGCCAATCCCCGGAATGCGGCAGCGGGAACACTCCGTATCAAAGACCCCTCGGAAGTGGCGAAAAGAAACCTGGAAGCATTTGTTTATCATGTCAGCTATTTTTCGCTGCTGAAGGGTAAGAAAATGCCGGTTGAACTAACCACCCACTCCGGCTCATTATCCATGTTGTGGGACCTGGGCTTTCGCAGCCCGGAAAACGAAAAGAAAGTATTTAAAGGCATAGATGCTGTTATCAAATATTGCAATGGGTTTGAAGCAAAGCGGGATGATCTGCCTTATGAAATAGATGGCATGGTAATTAAAGTAAATGATTTTGCATTGCAGGACAAATTAGGCATGACCTCCCATCATCCCCGTTGGGCCATTGCTTATAAATTCAAAGCAAGGCAGGGTACCAGCAAACTGCTAAATGTGGAGTTCCAGGTGGGCCGAACAGGGGCCGTAACACCGGTGGCCAAACTGGAGCCGGTGGCTGTGGGCGGTGTTACCGTCAGCAGTATTTCCATACACAATGAGGATTATATTAAGGAAAAGGACCTGCGCATCGGGGATGCAGTGCTCATTGAACGGGCCGGAGATGTGATACCTCAGATCGTCAAATCACTGCCCGATGTGCGGACGGGGAAAGAAAAGAAGATTGCATTTCCGAAATCCTGCCCTGTTTGCAGCAGCAAACTTTTCAAAGAAGAAGAAGAGGCGGTCTGGCGCTGCATCAATATTGACTGCCCGGCGCAGGTGGTGGAGCGCATCATCCATTTTGTAAGCAAAGATGCCATGGACATCCGCGGTTTTGGCGATGCCAATGTCCGTAAATTCTACGAGTTGAAGTTGCTGAAAGATATTCCCGGTGTTTATACTCTTGATTTTGGGAAGATCGCAGCGATGGAAGGATTCGGACAGAAATCAATTGACAATTTGCAATCGGCCATAAACAATTCTAAGAAACAACCACTGCACCGCATTATCTACGCACTGGGAATACGTTTTGTGGGAGAAACCACCGCTAAGACTTTGGCGCAGGCCGTCAATCATTTGCTTGATTATAAAAAATTCTCACTGGAAAATCTGCAAAACCTTGAAGATATTGGACCCAAAGTGGGTGGAAGCATTCATCATTTCTTCAGCAATAAAAGCAATATTGAAATGCTGGAGCAATTGGAAAAGCTGGGGTTGCAGTTAAAGAATGAAAAAAAACAATTGGCCACCGGCGGCAATCTTACGGGCCTTACCTTTTTATTCACGGGGACCCTGCCCACTTTGAAAAGAAGTGAGGCCGAGGCCATGGTTGAGGAGAATGGCGGACAGATCGTAAGCGGTGTAAGTGCCAGGCTGAACTACCTGGTGGTGGGGGAAGATGCCGGCAGTAAATTGGAGAAAGCAAAGAAAATCAATACAGTAAAGATTATTTCTGAGACAGACTTCCTGACGATGATGGGCAAAAAATAATATTGCCGTTACCTGCAAAGTTTTCTACCTTAGGGGAGTTCCACCACCTTGCTCCGATAACCACCCTTGTACCCCGTTATTGATGGCATCCTGCCCCTGATTAAAATGTATATGCTATGATCAGGAAATTAGCCGGCGAAAGCTGGAAACCATTGATTTTTTCTGGATGGAAACAACTGCGCAACCGCTACGCTATATCATCCCTTGGCCGCCTGGCCAGCTACAAAAAAGATATGCTGGCTGACGGGAAACTGCTCAATGGATCCCTTACTACCGGCTACCGGACGCTGAACCTGCACCGCCCGGACGACAAAGGCACTTTGTACATCCACCGGGAAATGGCTAAACTTTATCTGAAAAGACCTGCCGCCCGGCATAAATATGTGATTCACCTCAATCACAACAAACTTGATAATAAAATCAGAAACCTGAGGTGGGCTACCCTGGACGAAATGATCCGCCACCAGCAGAACAGCCCTGCCAAAATAGCCTATAAAGAAAAACAAGCCAACCGCACGGAGGGATTGAAACTGACTGCTGCCCAGGTAAAAAAAATCAAGGCTATCCTTAGAAGTAAAAACCGCAATATCACCATCAGGCAATTAGCCATCAACTACGGGGTGAGTGAGATGACGATGTACCGCATAAAAAGCGGGGAGAACTGGGGAAGGATAAAATGAGCCGGTAGTCGATAGTTTGTAGTCGTATACTTAACCCGGAGCTGTCTTACCTTAGCGAAAAAGCCTCTTATGCTACAGAATTCCACTGTCAAATTCCTGAAAGATCTTAAAAAAAATAACAGCAAACCCTGGTTTGATAAGAACCGGAAATTGTATGAGGCGGCCAGGGTAGATTTTGCCGGCTTTATACAGAAAGTGATTGAAGGGCACAGCAAGAAAGATAGTTCCATAAAAACCCTTGTCGCAAAAGATTGTATGTTCCGCATCAACCGGGACATCCGCTTCTCCGGGGACAAATCGCCCTATAAAACTAATTTCGGCGCCAGCATCAATAAAGGTGGCAGGAAAGCATGGAATACGGCCGGTTATTATTTTCATCTGGAGCCCGGCGGCAGTTTCATGGGTGGCGGCATCTATATGCCTGAACCCGAATCGCTGAAAAAAGTGAGGCAGGAGATTGATTACAATTTTACAGACTTTAAAAAACTGATGGGTTCAAAAAAATTCAAATCCGTGTACGGCAACCTGGATAAAAGCGCTGAGTTTCTGCTGAGCCGGGTACCCAAAGGCTACGAACCGGATAACCCGGCGGCAGAATACCTGCGGCTGAAAAGCTATATTGCCATGGTGAAAGTCAGTGATGCTGATCTGGTTTCAAAAGACCTGGTAAAGAAAACGGTTGCAGCTTTTGAAGCGCTGCAACCGGTTATTGATTTTATTAATAATTGCTTTGATTAATCCGCTTATTTTATTTTCACAAATCTATGCCTTGATGTTTTTTCATTACTATCAGTTACTTCCAGATAAAAAATACCATCATTTAATATAAAAATGTCGATGCTGTTTTGCAGCAATTGCCCGGCAATTATTTTTTTGCCACTGCCATCATAAATAGTATACGCTGCATTTTTTAATCTTCCGTTAGCGGGCCATTCTATAAAAAGCACCTCTGTGGCCGGATTAGGATAAACCCTGATAGCAGCTGTCGTTGAAGTGACAAATTTTACCACACTGCTATATTTATAGATACCTGTTTTTTCTTTCACTTTCAGTCTGTAAAAGCCATCTTTCCTTTCTATTATATCGCAAAAAGTATAAGAAGAACTATTTTGAGGCATTACTTCTCCAGCCGCAGAAAAATCTATTCCATTTGTACTATACTCAACAATATATTTTTCCACCTCCGACTCATCCTCCACCGACCATTTTACACATGGTTGCTGGTTCTGCACTTTCACCTCAAGCCCGGTTATTTTCAATGGAAGGGTTAGTATTAATAATGATTGAGTACACAATGTGCCGCCACCACAATTTCCATTACTTGTGGTGAAGGTAGCCTGTAGTTGAAATGTGGTGCCATTTATACAAGGACAGGTGAAATTATTGGTAGTACCCGTAGTTACTCCGGGGCCCGTTAAAGCCAGACAGTCTGTAACATTTGTAAAAGCACTACCATTACAACTGAAAGCAAGTCGAAAACTTTTATATGAATTACCACTATAGCTTATTGAATAAGAGTAATTCCATATACAACTGGCCCCTGTCCCGGATATATAATTCAAAGTAGCAGTTATTACAGGACCACATGACTGCCCTCTTGCATTGTTCAATACAAATAACAATGCCATAAAAAGAACTAATAGCCCTTTATGCACTGATGTTATAAACGGAGAAATCATAAAAACAAATTTTTTCAAGTGTAAGTTTTTGTAAACCGTAATGTAGTATCAAGATAGAACTAATAGCTGATTTAAAAAAAATTAGAGAAGAAGGCAATTAACAGCCCCAGTAAATTTTATGAGTAGTATTGTTTTTCAATCAGTTATAAAAATGGTAATTCCTTTTTATTGACAATCTCACAATTTTTAAAATTTCCACCATGAAATCCTTTGTAGTAAAGGATTTGAAATGGAGTATTTAAATGCCTACTTCTATAAAATTATTTTGCCGTAAGAGGGGATTTTGCCTTTGAAACCTTCGTATGTTTAGTTCAAATCATTTTTTTCTCTGCCAGGTATTCTGCAATTTGTACTGCATTCGTTGCTGCTCCTTTTCTAAGATTATCACTAACCACCCACATATTCAATGTTTTAGATTGTGTTTCATCACGGCGAAGTCTTCCTACAAACACTTCATCCTTTTCATGGGCATCCATCGGCATCGGGTATTGCTGGTTGGCAATATCATCAACTATCACTATACCGGGAGATGAAGCTAGTAATGATTTAACCTCATCCAGGTCATACTCTTTTTCAAACTCCAAATTGACCGCTTCACTATGGCCACCTATTACCGGTATACGAACCGTCGTGGCCGTTACTTTAATGGAATCATCCCGCATGATTTTACAGGTCTCCTTAACCATCTTCATTTCTTCTTTGGTATAACCATTTTCAAGAAACACATCTATCTGCGGGATGGCATTCAGGTCAATCGGGTATTTATAAGCCATCGGGTACTCCGTGTTTTCGCCTTTTACTTCTTTGGTTCTTTCCCCGTGCAGTTGCTCTACTGCTTTTACTCCTGTACCGGTTACGCTCTGGTAAGTACTTACTACTACTCTTTTTATACCATATTTTTTATGAAGCGGATTCAGTGCCATCACCATTTGAATAGTAGAGCAGTTGGGGTTGGCAATAATTTTATCCGTAGCCGTCAGAATATCTGCATTAATCTCGGGAACGATGAGTGGTTTTGAAGGATCCATCCGCCATGCCGATGAATTATCAATTACAGTGATGCCTGCCTCTGCAAATTTCGGCGCCCATTCCAATGATGCGCTGCCGCCTGCTGAAAATATAGCTACTGCCGGTTTCGCTGCAATGGCATCGGTCATGCTTATAACTTTGTATTTTTCCCCTTTAAAGATGATTTCTTTCCCCAGTGACCTTTCAGATGCAACAGGGATCAATTCCGTAACGGGGAAATTCCTTTCTGCCAGTACCTGAAGCATTTTGGAGCCTACCAGTCCCGTGGCTCCTATAACTGCAACTTTCATTACCTTCAATTTTGTGTAAAAATAAGTTTCCAGGCAGCTTAAAGCAGAAAGAATTTAATAATTTACTCATCGATGTCAAAGCAGGCTTCCATCATCATACTTTTTTTCTTGTCTCCACTGACGATAATAGCCCAAAACAGGTATGATGTGGTGATGGATGAGATAATGGCCGACCCCACACCGCAAATTGGCCTGCCCAACAATGAATGGCTGGAATTGAAGAATACCACTGCCGCACCCATCAACCTCCAAAACTGGAGAATTGGGGATGCTTCCGGGCAAAGCGGGCCGATGCCCAATTTTACCCTGCAGCCCGACAGCTTTGTGATTGTATGCACCGGCAGCGCTGTGGCAGCCATGTCTGCATTTGGAACTACCATTTCTGTTACCAGTTTTCCTTCATTGGACAATGACGGCGACCAGCTTTTCTTGCGGGCTGCAAATGGCAGAACCATTCATGCTGTCAGTTACACATCCTCCTGGTACCAGAATGAAGTAAAGAAAGACGGCGGCTGGACACTCGAGATGATTGACCCCAAAAGCCCTTGCGCAGGTATCAGCAACTGGAAAGCAAGCATCAGCACAAGCGGCGGCACCCCCGGCCGGAAAAACTCAATTGATGCCATCAATAATGATGCGTCAGCGCCGAAACTAAAAAGGGCTTACACAACAGACAATGTTACCATCATATTGGTGTATGATGAACCGGTGGATAGTTTATCGGGGGCCACCTTGTCTAATTATACCATCGATGGAGGACTTACCCTGATCAGTGCAACAACCATTGCCCCGCTTTTTAATCTTGTTCAGTTGAAGCTAAGCACACCCATGACAGCCAACACAGTTTATAACATTACTGCCAGGAGTGTGAAGGATTGCAAGGGCAATACAATTGGGTCTGCCAATAAAGTAAAAGTGGGGCTTCCGGTTGATGCAGCGGCGGGTGAATGGATTATCAATGAAATATTATTCAATCCCCGCAGCAATGCGTATGACTTTGTTGAGTTTTATAACAACAGCAGCAAGATTTTTGATGCTTCAAAGCTCTATATTGCCAACCGGAACAGCAGCGGCGTTATCAGCTCCATTAAAGTATTAAGCGCTGCTCCCTTTTATCTTTTCCCGGGAGATTACATTGTGGAAACCGAAGATGCAGACAACCTGGCCATGCAATACCTGGTAAAAAATCCTGATAATGTGCTGGTCATTTCCTCTCCTCCTTCATTTTCGGATGATGAAGGCACCGTGGTTGCATTGAATTTTCAGGGAACTGTTATTGACGAAGTAAGATACAAAGACGACTGGCATTTTAAACTGATAGATAATGATGAGGGTGTTTCATTAGAAAGGGTTGATCCGGCGGGAACATCGCAGGATGAAAGCAACTGGCATAGCGCTGCTTCTACTGCAGGGTACGGGACACCCACTTATAAAAACTCGCAGTACAAACTCCTGAACAGCATCAATGCAACTGTTGAAGTGGTTCCAAAAGTTTTCTCTCCTGATAATGATGGAAGGGATGATATTGCTACAATACAATATGCCGTTACAGAGCCAGGCTACATCGCCAATATTACCATCTTTGATGCAGCCGGAAGACCGGTTCGAAATCTTGTGCGTAATGGCACTTTGTCATTAACCGGCTACTGGAACTGGGACGGGCTGGATGATAAGGGATTGAAATTGCCGGTGGGAACGTATATCGCTTTTACGGAGATCTTTAATTTACAGGGGAAGAAAGAGAAGTTCAAAAATACTGTAGTGCTTGCGAGAAAATTAAACTAACTCAATCTCAAAACTCACCAAATCCTTAAACTGTTGTATCCGGCCATCAATATCTTCTTTGTTCACTTCTTTTAACCGGGTCGGTCCGAATTTCTCCACGCAGAAACTCGCCATCGCTGAGCCAACAATGATTCCCCGCTTCATGTTCTCAAAAGAAATATCCCCGGTTTTGGCTATATGACCCATGAAACCGCCAGCAAATGTATCTCCTGCGCCGGTCGGGTCAAACACATCTTCCAGCGGAAGCGCCGGGGCAAAAAACACTTCATCATCATGAAAAAGCAAAGCGCCATGTTCGCCTTTTTTAATGATCAGGTATTTCGGCCCCATCTGCAGAATGGATTTCGCCGCTTTTACCAGTGAATAAAGCCCTGTCAGCTGACGGGCTTCGGCATCATTGATGATGAGCATATCCACATACCTCAGCACTATCCTCAGGTCGCCCATGGCCGATTCCATCCAAAAGTTCATCGTATCCATCGCAATGAGCCTGGGCCGTTGCTTCAATTCCTGTATCACATTTAGCTGTGTTTTCGGGTGAAGGTTGCCCAACATCAGAAATTCAGCGCCCTGGTAACTGTCCGGCACCTTCGGATCAAAATCAGCCAGTACATTCAGCTCCGTTACCAGCGTATCCCTGCTGTTCATATCCTCATGATAGCGGCCGCTCCAGAAAAACGATCTTTTATCGGGTACAATTTCCACCCCGTCGAGCCAAATACCTCTTTTTCTTAATTCCTCCATTTCTTCTTTCGGAAAATCAAAACCCACAATGGATATCTGCTGCACCGGTTTTACAAAATTGCTGGCGGCATAGGCCACATAAATGGCAGAGCCGCCTACTATTTTATCCGTTTTACCAAAAGGAGTTTCAATTGCATCAAAGGCCATGGTGCCTACCGTGATAAGAGACATGAATGTTTTTATTTGAGTTGTAAAATCTGATTTTAGCAGCTTATCTGCCGTTGTAACTGTGAAAACGGGGCAATATTACACCTATTAAGGGAAATGAGGCCGTATGGTTTTGCAGAAAACAGAAGCAGAAGCAAAGTCATCCGGGATTTTTGCAGGCAGGCCGCATATTACTTTAACCAATTCCCCAATCCCGTTTATCTTTGAAGCATGGCCAAATCAACCCGAAAAAAAGCTTCCAAAAAAGAACTGATCCTGCAACGGGCTTCCGCTATGTTCCGGGAAAAAGGATTTCCTGCCACTTCCATGCGTGACCTCGCTGATGTGGTGGGTATTGAAGCCGCCAGCCTCTACAATCATATCCGGTCAAAATCAGAAATTCTGCAGGAAATCATTTTCCGCACCGCCAACGACTGTAATGTACACATGGACAGTATTGATTTGCCGTCATTGAACAATATTCAGAAAGTTGAATCACTGATCCGTTTTCATGTGCAGATGATGCTGAACCGTTTTGACGATTACTATGTAATGGTCAATGAGTGGATACACCTGACTGAACCGTACCTGACCAACTTTACCACGCAGCGGCGCAGCTATGTGCAGAAAATGGAAGCCATTCTTGCCGAAGGCATCAGCAAAAAAGAAATAAAGCCGGTGCTGCCCTATGTGGCCATGCTCACCATTTTATCATCGGTACGGGGGCTGGAATTCTGGCACCGGAGCGGGAAAAAGGTTTCGGGGCAAACCATGGAAGATAATATGGTAACCCACCTGATTGGAGGATTAAAAAAGAACTGAGCAACATGTCCATTCACTTTCATCCCCTCAAAGTAAAAGAAGTAAAAAAAGAAACTGCCGACTGTGTTTCAGTTGCTTTTGAAATTCCGGATCACTTAAAAAATAATTTCGCATTCAAGCAGGGACAAAGCCTTACCATGCGGACACACATCAATGGCGAGGAAGTGAGGCGCACCTATTCCCTCTGCAGTTCGCCACTGGATAATGTATGGAAAGTGGCAATAAAAAAAGTGGATGGCGGAGTTTTTTCGGGTTTTGCCAACAGCGGGTTGAAAAAAGGGGATATGCTGGACGTGATGGAGCCTGTGGGCAAATTTTATACTGAACTGAACCCGGCCCATAAAAAAAACTACCTCGCTGTTGCAGCCGGCAGCGGCATTACTCCAGTTATTTCCATAATCAAAACAACATTGAGAACAGAGCCCGAAAGTAATTTTACCTTGCTGTATGCCAATCGCAACAGGCCTTCCATTATTTTCTTTGAAGAACTGGAGGGATTGAAAAACAAATTCATTGATCGTTTTAATCTCATTCACATCCTAAGCCGGGAAAGGATGGATACCCCTTTGAATTTCGGAAGAATCGGCAATGAAAAACTGGAAGAATTGAAAAAGATTATTGACTATTCTGTCATTGATGAAACATTTATTTGCGGGCCCGAAGAAATGATCTTCAGTGTAAGAGATTATTTGCTGCAAAAAGGGCTGGATGAAAAGAAGATCCATTTCGAACTTTTTACAAGCACTGCGCTTAAACCAAAGAACACTGCCCCAAAAACCGAAACGAATGAAGCTGGCCCGCAAAGCAGCATAACGGTTAAGGTGGATGGCCGAAGCTTTGATTTTAAACTTTCACTTTCCAGTGATTTAAGCATTCTTGATGCTGCATTGAAGCAAAGCGCCGACCTTCCCTTTGCCTGTAAGGGCGGTATGTGCTGCACTTGCAAGGCTAAACTGCTGGAGGGTTATGTAAGTATGGATGTACATTGGGGGCTGGAAGAAGAAGAAGTTGAAAAAGGGTATATCCTCACCTGCCAAAGCCATCCGAAAACGGAAAGGGTGGTAGTGGATTTTGATATAAAATAACACACCCGCTATTTTAAACTCCCCAACACCAGTTATACAGAATCCAACTCTTTTAAACTGGTCATGCCGGTCATGACAAACATCATACAGAATCCTACCGGGCAGGCATTAGATTTGTTTACATTTGTAGTTCAAAAAAAGAACAAGCATGCCTGATCAGGATTTGGAAAAGGTTTTTCAGCAAAAGATTGATAACGAAATAAAAATTGAGCCAAAGGACTGGATGCCCGATGCCTACCGCAAAACAAACATCCGGCAAATAAGCCAGCATGCCCATAGCGAAATTGTAGGCATGTTGCCAGAAGGTAACTGGATTTCAAGAGCTCCTTCTCTAAAAAGAAAGGCTATCCTCATTGCAAAAGTGCAAGACGAAGCAGGGCATGGGTTATATTTATATTCTGCTGCGGAAACCCTGGGCATGAGCCGGGAAGAAATGATCAATGACCTGCACAGCGGCAAAGCAAAATATTCTTCCATTTTTAATTATCCCACACTTACCTGGGCAGATATGGGGGCCATCGGCTGGCTGGTAGATGGCGCCGCCATTATGAACCAGGTAATGCTTACCCGCACTTCATACGGTCCTTATGCAAGGGCCATGGTACGCATTTGTAAAGAAGAAAGTTTTCATCAACGGCAGGGGTTTGAATCACTGCTTGTTTTATCCAGGGGAACAAAAGAACAAAAAGAAATGTGCCAGGATGCCATCAACCGCTGGTGGTGGCCGGCGCTGATGATGTTTGGCCCCAGGGACAGCGAAAGTACCAACAGCGACCAGAGTATGAAATGGAAAATAAAAAGAAAAACTAATGATGAGCTGCGGCAGAATTTTGTGGATATGATCGCTGAGCAAATAAAAACATTGGGCTCGAAATTGCCCGATAATAAATTGAGATGGAACGAAGAAAGAATGCACTATGATTTCGGTGAAATCAACTGGGATGAATTCTGGCAGGTGGTAAAAGGTAACGGGCCCTGTAATAAACAACGGCTTGATGCAAGAAGAAAAGCATGGGAAGATGGCGAATGGGTGAGAGAGGCGGCTGAAACATATGCGGCAAAGAAAAGAATGGAGCAGGTGGCTGCATGATTATTTATTATTAATTATTGATTATTGCGTGGCAACCCATAATCACTATTACGAATTGCCTGTTTATAAGTCTTGCAGAGCTTTTAGAAAGAAAATCTCTTCAATTGCCAGAAAATATTTTCCGAAATCAGAAGAATATCATCTAAAAGCACAGGTTTTAGATTCCAGCAGGTCGATAACTGCAAATATTGCCGAAGGCTTCGGCAGATTTCATTATCAGGAGAATATTCAATTTTGCCGGCAATCAAGGGGTTCTCTGGATGAAACATTGGAACATATGGTGACAGCTTACGATGAGAAGTATATTTCAAAAGAATTGCTAAGTGAAATCAACAAAGATTATAAAGCATGTTTGAAAGAACTGAATGGGTATATAAAATATTTGAAAACTGCGAACCAGGGGGGAAATAATAATTAATAATCAATAATTAATAATTTATGATTTTTGGAGTCAGATTATTCCGTTATGGTGATATTCCCGACGAGAAAGGAGGTGGTAATACCAATGCCAAAGTATCTGGCCGCGACTGGCCTTTATGGGAAGTTTTTATCCGCAGTAAAAACGGACTTGACCACAAACATGTCGGCAGCCTCCATGCAGCCGATGCACAAATGGCCATTGAAAATGCCCGGGATGTTTACACCAGAAGAATGGAAGGAGTGAGCATCTGGGTGGTGGAGAGTAAATACATCACTGCCAGCAAACCGGAAGAAGCAGGCGAATTATTTGAACCGGCGGTTGATAAGATATACCGGCACCCGACTTTTTATAATTTGCCGGATGAGGTGAACCATATGTAAAGCCCCTCCAAACCTCCCCGCAGGGGAGGCTTTGGATTACTAACTTTTAAGAATATTTAAAGTGATGCAAGACACATCTTATAACTATAATAAAACAAGTTTTGAACTATCGGATTCAAAAGTCCCGTCCTGGACGGCGTTTAAGGAGGCGTATATACTCCATCTGGCAGATACAACGCTTATTCTTTCGCAAAGAAACAGTGAATGGTGCGGGCATGGCCCCATACTGGAACAGGATATTGCTATCACTAATATTTCTTTGGACCTGCTTGGGCAGGCTAGAAATTTTTATCAGTACGCTGCCCTGCTAATCAACGAAAACGCTAAAAATTCTGATACTAAAGTCCCCCCTTCGGGGGGATTTAGGGGGGCTACAGAAGATTCACTGGCATACCTCCGTACCGAAAGAGAGTTTAAAAATTTATTGTTGGTTGAGCAACCCAATGGCGATTGGGGGCAAACCATCCTTCGCCAGTATTTATTCAGCCAGTTTCAATACTTATTGTTTGAGCAGTTACAAAATTGTGATGATGAACAATTAGCTGCCATTGCCGCTAAGTCTATTAAAGAAACAGCTTATCATCTTCGCTGGAGCAGCGAATGGGTGATACGGCTTGGCGATGGAACAGAAGAAAGTCATGACAGGATGACAAAAGCCATTGATGAGTTATGGAGATACACCGGCGAGATGTTTACCGCGGCATCCTATGAAAAAGAGTGGGGTATAGATGTAGCATCATTAAAGTATGTATGGTCAAAAAAAGTAAAAGAGGTATTTGATGAAGCCACACTGCCCATCCCTTCCGGAGTATGGATGCAGGAAGGGGGAAAAACCGGAACACATACCGAGCATCTTGGTTATATTCTTTCTGAATTACAGTATATGCAAAGGGCTTATCCCAACGCAAGCTGGTAAATGAACACAACAGCTATCGATAAAAAAACATTATTTGCCTTCCTGGAAGAAATAAAAGACCCGGAGGTTCCCGTATTATCAATCATTGACCTTGGTATAGTAAGAGATATTCAGTTGCATGGCGATGGAGAACTGGAAATAGTCATTACTTCAACCTACACCGGTTGCCCTGCTATGGATATGATAGCAGCACAAATAAGAGTGGAACTGGCAACACTGGGTTTTAAAAAAATAACAATCACAACCATTCATGCCCCTGCCTGGACCACCGAATGGATGAGTGAGGAAGGAAAAAGAAAATTGCAGGAATATGGTATCGCCCCGCCCGACAAAAGATTTGTTATTCCAAAAGATGGAGTGGAATGCCCTTTATGTCATTCTGAAAATACCAGGCTGGTAAGTGAGTTTGGCAGCACGGCCTGCAAGGCCTTATATCAATGCAATGATTGTAAAGAACCGTTTGATTATTTCAAATGTCATTAATTTTTTACCCTCACTTCAGAATATCCATATTTTCTGTTTTTGATTGTATTCCTGCGGGTATATTGCCTGGATGACAAAACACAAATATTTTTTTCATCAATGTTTCCGCCTGCATCAGAAATAAATATGGAATACTTATCGGTTCTTCTATAAAAAAAACTGCATATAACAATAGTGATTGAATACGCTGCAAATGACCTGAACCGGGGTTTCTAAAATGCAAACAGGACATCGTTACAAACAGAACCCCTTACCGGCACAGAATATCTTTTCCTTGCACCTGTGAACCGCACCAGCGGGTTGCCTGACCTCATGTGCAATAGCAACCCATCGGGATATGTTCTGTCACTTCTGTACACAATAACCAGAAAATTCACATTCCAGTTGTCAGTCGTTTCAAACGGTACACCGCTTGAGCCGCTTTCATAGCTGAGTGTAAGGTTCAATATTTGATCAATCCTCAATCCTGTTATAGGCAGTGTAAAGGTATGGGGTTCATTATTGGGCAACCCCTCCTCAGATCCATCAAGAGGAATAATCCTGTTCCCACCAGGTATATTGGTCGCAATAGTGAGTGTGGCTTTGCTCCCTTTCCGAAGGTCATCTCCCCCGGTGTCTATAGAAACCTGCAGGCTTGCATCCGATGCATCTGCCCTGATAATTCTGATGCCATAGTTTTGATAACCGATAACAGCATCACCGGAAACACTTCTCCAGTACTGGCATGAACCCCGGCCCCTGTCCTCAGAAAGTACAACGATATATCCGGGCGTAATACTGATTGATTTAATATCAAACGTAATCCTAAAATCTCCGGGTTCTGCAAACAGCCTGCTTGTGCCCCTGAAATTTCGCTCACTATATACAGTTACCTGGGAAAAAGAGCTGCATACTGTAAACACAGCTGCAATGAGCAACATTGCCTGAATAAATATTTTCTTCATTTTATTAAGTTTTACAATTAAAAAGAATTGCATACGCTTTGCTGATTATTAAACGCAGTAACTTAAAAGAAAATAAGTATTCATTTAAAAAAAATAATACCTGGTACAAAACCTTTTCACTTCTATTATTAGGTTATTAAAATGTTATAACATCTCCCACCAAAAAAACTTTTTTACGGCTGTTGCCGGTAAACCGGTGTATATTATTACGTACTTCATCCACCAGTTCCCTTGTTATTCCGTCTTTGGTAATTGTGAGTTTTAGTTTGACTAAATTCCAGTTGTCTGCAAATGTGCCGCTACCGCCTGTGTGCCGCACTTCTACTTCCTTAATATCATCAAGTTCCAGGGTATGAGTGTTATTAAGCTCCTTTGTAATAGTATGAACAGAATTGTTATCCCACTTAGCGCTGTTATTAATGTTGGTTATTGTAAGCGGAACCGTTCTCCTGTTAAACCGGATGATAATATTTACATTGTTACCGGAGCCGCCTTCCAGGTTATCATTACCCGTGCCGAACACAGCAGTGATAGTTGCGTTTTTTAGCACATATTGTTCTGATTCGCCCAAAGTTTCATACTCCTTTTCCCGGTTATTGCCTGTAAATCGGTGCATAGTAACTGCGTTAACCAGTAACCGGGTTTTATTATCCTTGCTGATGGTAATTTTCAGTTTCGACATATTCCAGTTGTCGGCAAAACTGCCATCACCACCCGTATGCCTTATTACCACCCAGCCTATATCGTTTATGTCAATATCTTTTGTATTCTCCAATACCCTGGTAAGGGTACGTTCTGTATTATTATTCCACTTCTGACGCTGGTTAATATTATTAAGCCTGATTATCCTTCCTGAGTTCTTAAACCGTATTTCAAGATTAATATTATTATCATTTCCACCTTCCAGGTTATCGCTTCCTGTGCCTATGACAGCGGTAATCATGGCATCCTCTTTCGGGCCAACCTCTCCAGGATTTTTTTCCAATCCTCCTCCGGGAGAAGTAAAATCAGGCAGGTCAGGCTCAAACACCGCTTTATAGGCAATACCTTCCTTTGGGTTCACTTCATCACCGTCGTAAGTAAACCGGTATAGCTGACGCTGGTTGGTTTTATTCAACATATTAATTTTATAAACTTTTCCCTCATCAGTAATAAGGGCATTTACCACTATTCCTTTAAGCGTCCAGTTATCTTTTTTTAGATAGTCCCATACATATCCAAGGCTGCCTTTTCTGTCACGACGTAGGTGTATAGCTGCCAAATCCCGAAAGCTAACATCGGCAGGCAGCTCCATGGTAATTCGTTTGATTGAGTTATTATTCCAGTTGCTGCCCCCGTTAATATTTTTTTTGATAACATCAGGCTTAGCGTTCAGTATAATCCGTATTTCGGGGTTTTCCTGAAACTCCATCTTCTCCAGGTTATCATCCCCCGTATAAATATCTATTTCCAGTTTTATTTGTGCATTAGTTCCAGCGAAAGGAATTATTAGTATCAAACAAAAAAATAAGTATCGCATCATACGATTTATTAGTTTAAAAATGTTTTTACCGGCAGGAAGCATAAGGTATTTTGATGATAGCCGTACAGGCCCTGTCATTTACTTTATATCTTACAGTAACATTTACACTGCTGCCCGATGGCGCTGCCTGGCTTAGCGCTGTACTCATACTCATATTATAGGCGGCTGACTTACCGCCAGCGGGAATAGCCACTGCAGCGCTGCCAACCGTTTCGCCCAATACCGTAACTGATTCTATTACCATGCGACAGCGGCTTTTGTTGGTAACCTGGTACTGCAATGTATAGGAACGCCGTGTGGAAGTAATGATGCCGCAAGTAAGTTTCCCTTCTATATTCATATTGATGCTGGTACCGGAAATTTTCCCCCCCGTTGCAGCCGGGTCGCAGTGGCAGGTATTGGTATTGCATACCGGGTTGATGTAAAAATTAGTTCGCCGGGTACAATTACCTTCGCCGGTTACTGAAGCAGTTATTCTTACTTCATATCTTTTATTGCATTGCTCAAACGTATAAGAAAACTCGTTGTGGCTGTCTTCTGCTTCATAAGCTACAGCGCCGCTTTCATCGGTAATATAAATCTTATATATGGCTCCGCAGCCTTGTTTCGGTACAAGCCTGGGGATGACAAACCTGACTGCCTGGCTTTGGTTGGGCCTTAGTTCATCGTTTCGGCGGGGCACTATCCCTACTGTACCATAAAAAACCTTTGTAGCTTCGGCAAAATTGGCAGCTACAGCAGCAGCCAAGCAACTGCAGGTTCGGGTATCAGCAGATTGAGCCTGCACATGGATGGTATTCATAAAATAAACAGTGATAAATACCATTAAATATGTAAGGAATTTTTTATTCAAATTTTTTACATTTTCACCACCGATACTGCATCCACATAAAACTCTGCATCCGCATCTTTTGAGTAAATCGTAACCTGGTTACAAGCCTCACTTCCGCTTTTAATCATTTCTAATTTTTCCCATTTACACCGGGTGGTTGAATAAGTTCTTACCACTCCGCTACCTGTGGGGCCATAAGCAAAATCTACTTTCCCTTTTATTACATACACCCAACAGGTAATTTTAACCTTAGCCGTTCCGGCCGGAATATCAGAATTTACAATACCGCTTCCGCCCAATGTTGTTTTCACATGCATCATGTTGCCCATAACATAACTAGGCCATGGCGGCACACAATTAGAACCGGCTTTTACCAACTCGGTCATCACGCCGGCCTGGTTGGTTGTACCGCCTAACCACATGGTCCAGTTTTGTGCGGGAGTATATCGGAAAAGATCTTCCAGGCAACCTTTCTGATATTTTTCCATTTGTGGATTCTGATAAACATAATCCGGTGAGGAGGGCCGTGAAAGCTCAAACTGTGGGTTGGGAACCAGGTTAGGTTGAGCTTGTAAAGCAATTGAAACTACAAGCATTACCATTAATGACAAAAACAACTTTTTCATACTTTCTCTTTTATGTTAGAATTAAAAATAACTGGTTACACTGTTAAGATTCATTGTCAGTGCTTTTATAATCTTGCGGTTGTAATCCGGACTTTGTTAAATTCAATACTTTCAATTTTTGTGTCACAACGGCAATCAGTCGCCGATGATGCCACATCATTCCCTCCTGTGTCACCTACCCACACAATTCTTTTGATAAGACCGCCGGGACTTGCCATTGCTAACATTCCTTCTTTACAATCACCAAATTCTGCCCCTGCATCTGATCCTACACGATCTTCAACAGAAGAAGAAATGTTTGCCGGCTTCATACCCGTTATTTTCATACCTGCCGGAGCATTATAAACCCTTGGACGAAATTCACCTGTTACCCATGTAGAAAGATTTCTACCATCACCCCTTTCTAAGGCACTGAAATTAATTACAGCAATTAACCCGCTGCCATCAGCAGAAATCTCCAGTTTTGCAGTTATTGTTACCTTAGGCGCCCCGCCAAATTCCCTGTCACCCTGCCGAAGGTTGGTAGGACAAAGATCTCTGGTAATATCAGTCAGCGTTACCAGCAACTCCCCGGTTGCCGGTGCTGTCATAAACTGATTAGTATTGACAGTATGCTGGCCTGTTAAACGGCCTGCGGTGATTATGAGGAATACAACGATAATGATTTTCTTTTTCATATTTGATTTTTTATAATAGAGAAATTTAATCGTGTACAATAACCATATTGCCAGCAGCATCCAGTGAAATGGAGCGCATATTTGCAGGAAGGCTGAAACCGGAAAGTCTTGTCCTGCTTAATGTCCTATTCAACTTATTTGTGATATCGTCTACAACAGCCGGGCTGTTCAGATACGCTTGCATAAAACCCGACCCTTGCTTTTGAATAAAGCTATTAACGTCAAAACTGAACATTTTGGCTATTTCCTGTAATACGCCGACTGTCACATTAAATCCTTCATGATTAAGTTTTCCAAATAAACGCACTTCGCCATTCTGATAAGAAAGTTTTCCATCCCTAATTACGGGTTCAATTAAAACTTCAATGGCTGGTCCTTCAATATTAAAATTGGGATTACCTATACCGCCGCAACCAAAATTTTCCACACAGTTAGTTCTTACTTCCAGTTCTGCCTGCTCAAAACTAATCCTGATTTTTATTTTCCGGTTTTCAGCTGATGCGGTTGCCCGATGCTTATTCAGGTTCTGTATGTAAATTGTCATGGGGTCAGCCCGGAAGGGCAACAGCGTAAAGGTGTCCGAAACATGGTTGGGCCGTATGCCAATCTGAAAGATGCAATCTCTTTTTTTATACCATCTGAAGGTATTGCTGCTTGTGTCTCTGAAATCAACAGGGGTAAAATTGTTAATCCTGATTTTCAAAGTTGCCAGTTGCAGGTTTAAGGCTGCTTTCCACTGATTGAGCGGAATAGTAGTGGTGGCTGCGGGTTTCTTGCCGATGACACTGGTGAAAGGATCCTTTTTGATAAAATTTCCAAGCATAATTACCGGGACAGCGATGAAAAGAATTTTCATGTCATTACGTTTTAATGAAAAAAATGATACTTCAAATTTTCGCTGATTTCAGGAAATTAAAAACCCCATAAAAGGGTTAAGCCATTATTGCTATTTATTAGAAATCTTATAGACTGCTTCCGTAGCGCTGCTTACCTGCAACTTTTTGTAGATTTTCTTGATATGGCTGCGTACCGTTTCCACCGCAATGTGCATCTGGTCAGCAATCATTTTATAGCTGTAGCCCTTTACCAGCCAGCTGAGTATCTCAGACTCTTTTGCTGTCAATATTTCCAGTTCTACTTTTCTTTCCTGTTTGCCGGGGAAGAGCTGTAATACTTTCCGGGCTACTGAACTGGTCATCGGCGCCCCGCCGTTCAGCACATCTTTTATTGCAGGCATTATCTGCTCCATATCCTTTTTAAGTAAATAACCATTGGCGCCGGCACAAATGGAATTGATAATATTATCGTTATCCTCAAAAACCGTCAGCATAATTACAGGCAGCGCTTCATATTTTTTTCTTAATGCCTTCAGCGACTCCACTCCATTGGAAGGCGGCATATCAATATCCATCAGGATCACATCAGGATGAAACGTTTTTATATCCTCCAAAATTCCTGTAGCATCAGGCATAGCTGCCACCAGCTCAAACTCACTGTTCCATTGCATTAGTGTTTTTATACTGTTGCGTAGTGGTTCATTGTCTTCGTATAGTAAAACTTTTACAGGCATATTTTAAGGATTGGCTAAAATAGTAACAAATTCTGCCCTGGCTTATCCCATATTCAGGTGAGTGGGATGATTAGCATAACAGATGTTCCCCCTTTATCATGATTAATTTCAAGGGCGCCTCCCAGGGCAACAGCCCTTTGTTGCATACTTTTTAAGCCGGTACCGGAGCCCATACCGTCTTTTTTCCATTGCCCGTTATCACCAACCAGGAGTTGTAGCCGGCCGGCATTTTTATCAAGTCGCACCACGGCTTCTTTTGCCCCGGCATGCTTTGCAATATTATTCAACGCTTCTTTACAAATAAGGAGTATCTCCTTTCTTGCTTCCAGGGACAGGGATTTATTTAATAAGTCCGCCTCCGCCTCCATATTAGTTTTTATCCCCAACGGTTCCAGTGTTTGTGCTGCATACTCCCTGATACGCACCAGTAAATTATCCACTTTATCATTATCCGAACGGATAGCCCATACAATATCACTCATGTTTTGTTGAATAGACTTGCTTTGACCTGCAATCTTTTCCAGCATTTCTTTGGCTTGCTCCGGGTCGTTTTCCATAGCTTTTTGTGATACAGCGCTCAAAATACTGATACTGGTAAGTGTGCTGCCTATCTCATCATGCAGGTTGCGGCTGATGGTATTTCTGATACGCTGAATATGCACAAGCTGATTAATGCGATAACGGTATAGTGCATATAACAAGGCCGCTATGCTTACAGCAACCAACGTAATAAACCACCAGGTTTTCCAAAATGGCGGGCGGATGATGAAGGTAATTACAGACGGTTCCTTAGTCCACACTCCTGAACTGTTAGATGCTTTTACCAGTAATTTATACTTACCCGGCGCCAGGTTGGTATAAGCCGCAATATTATTTTTTGATAGATTCCATTCTTTTTCCAGCCCCTGCAGCTTAAAAGAAAACTGGTTGTCGTCGGGATTACTGAAGCTCATACCGGTAAACTCAACGGCAATCATGTTCTGATTATGCCGGAGTGTTATTTCATCCCCATCCTGCAACTGCCTGTTGTTATGTAAATAAGGTTGATTGAAAATTTGCATGCCTGTAAACCGGATACGGGGCGGCGCTTCTTCAATAATACCCGATGGGTTTAAGTAATTGAAACCAGCCTGCTGGCTCGCATACAAAAAGCCTGTATTCGGTGACAGGTATAGCATCGGCGCTTTTTGCGGCCCGATGCCAGATGTGGTGTGCAGGTAATTAATAATAAATTTTTTATCGGGTATGTAACAGGATACCCCAAATTCTGTCGAGCACCATATTTTATTCTCCCGGTCGCATATGACCTCGCTTATATCATTACCAGCCAGTCCGTCTTTTACTGTATGAAGCTGAAACCGGGGCGTTGCCTCATCGCTATGAAACTGGAGCAGCCCGTCGCTGGTGGAAACAAACACCTGGCCGGCGCAAGTAGCAATATTACTTATAACCGCCTCATCCGGGAAACCCTGTTCTTTATTTTGTGCACCATAATATAGCCTTACGTTATTTTTCCCCGCATCATACATTACAATTGCTTTCTTTTCCTTTTTCCCGCTGGCCGCTATCATCCAGTACCGGCCTTTTTCATCCTGTATCATCCCTTTTATATGTAATGACAGGCCTTTACTGTTCAGTGCATCGTTCACTACAGCAACTGGCGTTGCTTTTTTTGCTACCCGGTCATACAGGAATAACCCATTGTAGGTTTGCAGCCAAAACCGGTTTGTATTATCTTCAAAAAAACCGGACACCCATTCCGATTCGTTATAAAACATTGTTCGTTCCGGTATGACTAATTTGTTCTTTGTTAAATCATAAGCTACCAGCCCATACATGTCTGTACCAGCCCAATAAATACCCGCCGCATCTACAAATGCGCCATATACAGATCCCGTTAAATATTTTTTAAGTGATGATGGCGCTTCATCCAGTTTGCCCGTTTTAAAATTGTAAGAATATGCATTCAAATACGGCAGGTGAAACCAGGCAATACTATCCGTTTTATTTTTTGCTGGAGGTATGCAAAAGTGCTCCGCCGGCTGAGCTGTTGCCAACCAGGGGTTCAGTGATTTAAAATCAACTGTCCCGAATAATTGTTTCGCATAGTCATAGCGGTACAGCCCGTTTTCAGAAGCAATCCACATGCCTTCTGAAGTTGAAGGTAAATGCCGGTTAGAAAGCCCTTTAATGCCATATTTATCATTTTGCAGTTCGGAGTAATAAAATGTAAAAGAACCGGTCAGTTTATTAAATGCTGCCAAACCTTTATTAGCAGTGGAAAGCCATAAAATATCTTTTTCGTTTTGCAAACCGGTAGCGCAGATGAAGGTGATGCCGTTCTGCTCTTTGGTATAATCGGAATAGTAATAATGTTTTCCGGCGCCTGAAAGCAGGTTATAGCGCACCAGTCCTTTTGTCCAGGTGCCAATCCAGATGATATCTTCACTTTCCGGATAAAGGCAAAAGGCGCCATCGTCATCTGTTACATTGTAGTCCTGGGCGGGTACATGAAACTGCTTCACAAACCCGGTAACGGGATGGTATTGATAAAAGCCATCCGAGTTGCAAAGCCAGATCGTTTCGCCTTTTCCTTTTTTAATATCAAAAAAAACCTGGTTTAATATAGCGGATGAAGAAGCGTCGGCTTTAGCATTTATAAATTGCCTGCTGCCAGGTGTGCAATAAAAAAGGCCCCTCCAGCTTCCTGCCCAGATACGGTTACTAGTTGAATCAAAGAGTAATGATTCGGGATTAAAGTCAAATTTCTTGATCCCTTCTTGAACAATGTAACAGTGTGTGAATTTTTCAGTTTGGGGATCAAAAATATCTATACCACCTCCCGCCACTAACCAAAGTTTTCCTTCCTTATCCGCTACCATCTGGTCGGTAAAATTGCTGGCTATTGTTGTACTGTCAGAAAAGTTATGTTGAAAGTATCTGAACTTTTTACTGTCATAACGTACCAACCCGTTATGAGTAGTAATCCACACCATGCCATCGCCTGTTTTTACTACGGTGCGGCATACCCGGCTGTTGAAACCCTGCTGAATGCCATAGTGGTCAAATATTATTTTTCGCTGCTGCGCTATGGTGGTGCAACAGGCTAATAAAAGAAGAACAAAGGGGAAACGACGATACATTTTTCTAAATTAATCAATCAGGCTGAAAGACCGGTAAACAGAGAAAAATGTTTTCTTAACTTGCTGAAAAAAAATATGCCCCCCATTCTTTTTGAAATAAAAGATGCCACCGCCTTCATCACCCTCAACCGCCCCGATAAGTTCAACTCCTTTAACCGGGAAATGGCCCTGCTGATGCAGGAAAAATTAGATGAATGCAAAAAAGACGAAGTGAGATGTGTGTATATAACAGGAAATGGCAAAGCCTTCAGCGCCGGGCAGGATATCAGCGAACTGGTGGGTGAAAATAAAATTGAGATCAAACAAATTTTATCGGAGCATTACAACCCCATTGTATCAAGGATAAGAAAATTGGGAAAACCGGTAGTAGCTGCTATAAACGGTGTGGCAGCAGGGGCAGGCGCCAATATTGCTTTGTGCTGTGATGTGGTGGTAGCCGCACAATCGGCATCCTTCATCCAGGCTTTCAGTAAAATTGGTTTGATACCCGACAGCGGCGGCACCTTCTTCCTTCCAAGATTGGTGGGCTGGCAAAAAGCATCAGCATTATCCATGCTGGGCGATAAAGTACCAGCAACCGATGCAGAAAGAATGGGGATGATTTATAAAGTATTCGGCGATGAAACATTTGCCGATGAAAGCAAAAAGATAGCAACTACATTAGCGGCCATGCCAACCAAAGGCCTCGCTTATACCAAACAACTACTGAACATGTCTTTCCACTCCACCGGTGAAGAACAACTGGCAGAGGAAGACGTATTTCAACAACGGGCAGCGCTTACAGAAGACTACCAGGAAGGCATCAATGCTTTCTTAGAAAAAAGACAACCCTCATTTAAAGGAAAATAAACCAATGCAGGACTTATCATCTTATTTTTTAATCCAAAAAGACATAACCTATCTCAATTTTGGCGCCTTCGGGGCTTGTGTAAGGCCTGTATTTGAGCGCTACCAGCAATACCAGTTTGAACTGGAAACAGAGCCTGCACAGTTTATGACGGTAAACGGTCCAAAATATCTTGAAGCCTCCCGCAAAGCGCTGGGCGGATATATCAACTGCCATCACGATGATGTGGTATATGTAATGAACCCTTCGTATGCAGTAAATATTGTTGCCAAAAGCCTGCAACTGAAACCCGGCGATGAAATACTGACCACCAACATTGAATACGGTGCCTGCGATAAAACATGGAGCTACTATTGCAATAAAACCGGTGCCACATACAAACGGCAGCCCATTAATTTACCGTTGCAAAACAAAGATGAATTCGTGGCACAACTTTTCAGCGGGTTGACTGATAAAACAAAGCTGATTTTCATCAGCCATCTAACCAGCAGCACCGGGCTGCGTTTGCCGGTTGAGGAAGTGGTGGCAAAAGCTAAAGAGCATAAGTTATTAACCTTTATAGATGGCGCCCATGGTCCCGCACATGTAGAAGCCGATATGCAAAAAATTGGGGCTGATATATACACCGGCGCCTGTCATAAATGGATGATGACCCCCAAGGGTAGTTCCTTTTTCTATTGCAGGAAAGAACTGCAGCACTTGTTTGATCCGCTGATAATAAGCTGGGGGTTTAATGCTTTATTCCCTTCGCCCTCCCGGTTTATAGATTATCACCAGTTACAGGGCACCCGGGATTTTTCTGCTTTTCTCACCATTCCCGATGCAATTACCTTTATGCAGGAGCATAACTGGCCTGCTGTGTCCACGACTTACAAAAAGATGGCAAAGGATAATGCTGAAATTTTTTGCAACCTCTTCGGCACAAAACCGCTCGCCCCGCTCACAGATGATTTCTTTGGGCAGATGCTGAGCGCTGAAATAAAAACCGGCCAGCCGGAGAAGCTGCAACGGCTATTGTTTGAAGAATACAAAGTAGAAATACCTGTAATGCGACATGGTGATAAAGTTTTTATTCGATACTCGCTGAATGCCTTCAATACACAAAAAGACCTTGACACACTATTTGACGCTATCAAAGACATTCAAAAGAAAACTTCTTTAATAGAAAACTGACAACATGCCAACACCTGCCGAAGTAGTAAACCACATGATGCAGCATGACCTCTTCAGCCAATGGTTGGGGATAGAAGTGCTTGAAATCAAAGAAGGGTACAGCCGTATCAGGATGACCATACGAAAAGAAATGGTAAACGGTTTTGGCATTATACACGGCGGTATTGCCTTTTCATTGGCCGATTCTGCATTTGCCTTTGCCTGTAACAACCGGAATGTTTTATCCGTTGCGTTAGACACTTCCATAAATTTCATTAAACCAGTTCATGCAGGTGATGTGCTGATGGCTGAAGCGAAAGAACTGCACAATGGGAAATCAACCGGGCTGTACCACATTGAAATATTTAACCAGAAAGATCATTTAGTAGCGCAGTTTAAAGGGCTTTGCTACCGTACCGGCAAGCAGTTAATAAAACAGCCCGGCGATTAATTCTCCCGGGCCCGGAATCAACTTCTTGCGATAACCTTAAGTTTTTAATACCTGGCAGGTATTTTTATCAATTTACCGGCCTCCAGCGCATCAGGAAGGTTCATACCATTTAAAATGGCCATTTCTTCATACCGGCCGGCGGGGATATTTTTAACCTGCAGAAGTTGCTGCAATGTTTGCGCCTTATCGTTTCTTACTATTGTGAGGCGCTCAGGCTTTACATTAATCTTTGAAGCATCTGTTAACTGCCTGAAACTTTGACAATTCGTATTAAAACCCTGGGTATATTGATTAAAATCGGCCGGGGAAGATGCCCCCAACAACTGGTAAATAAGGTTATTGTATTGAATGAAATAAATGACAGCCTGCACGGTAGGAACAGCCCGGCCACTTTGATCCTGTTGCACCTGCACTCCGTTTACTACATATGCCGGCAACCCGTTAACTGTAATTTCCCGTGCATCACTTACCTGCAACTTTGCCCCCTGTACAAAAGCCTGCGCAGCATCACGGGGTGTGGCTCCATTGCCAAGGGTTAACATCATTAATGCTTTGCCATCGGGCTGTACTAATGCCACACGGCTTGGTGAGTTTTGATACTGCCAGCCTTCCGGGATGTTAAACTGAAATTTCAATTCCGGATGATAAAAAACACTATTTTCCCTGTAACCCTGCCGGGGATCTTCCCCATACACAATCCCTTGCAGGCGCTGCAGGTAGCTGTCACGGTTAATCGTCATATCCGTTTTGTTATTGGCTTTCTGCCATTCCGTAGCCAGTTTAGTAACTGTTACGTACCTGTCGCCGGGATTGGGGTGTGTGCTTAAAAAATCCGGCAGCCGCTGCCCACCGGTGGCTTTGTTCATCTCCCTTTCCAGTGTTTGAAAAAATTTAGCCATTTCCCTGGCATCATATCCCACATGGCTGCTGTATTCAACCCCCAGCTTGTCACTTTCCTTTTCTGCATCCCTGCTGTTTTTCAGATAGAGCAACTGCAAACCCTGGCTGGCTGTTTCAGCAAACCTGGCCAGTTCAGGCTTAGCAACGATTACGGCAATTAACCCCACCTGGCTTAATATCTGTTTTGTTTGCTGGCTAACAGAATGCCTTGCTGTTACATGCCCAATTTCATGACCCAATACACCGGAAAACTGGGCTTCATTGTTCAAATGGGCAAGTATGCCGCGGGTGAAGTAAACATAGCCCCCCGGCACTGCAAATGCATTAATCACATCTGAGTCAAGTACTCTGAATGTCCATTTGATGTTGGGCCGATGTGAGATGGCGGCCATTTGGTTGCCCCTTTCATTGATAAACCGCTGAATAGAACTATCCGGGTAAAGCCCGAATTCAGTCACAATTTGCGGATCTGCTTCCTGCCCCATGGCAATTTCCTGTTTCTCTGACATCAGCGCCACTTGTTTCTTTCCTGTTACCGGGTTTCGGGCACAGCCGGAAACTAATAATAAAACCGGAACTACTATTGTTGTAATGAATACTTTCATAATGTTCTTTTTTTAAGTAATACCAGTAAATGGTAATAAAATTACTTTTTATCTGACATTCCAAAACATTTTACCATGAAACTGCCTCCGTTTAGTCTTGCAAATAAGTATTTTGCCATTAAATTATGATAAACTGCAATACATTTTATTTTTAAATCCAAAATATATAATGATTTATTCATTCAGGAAAGTTAAGCCCATCGTTCATCCTTCATCATTTGTTCACCCGCAGGCGGCCGTAACGGGCAATGTCATCATAGGCAAAGATTGTTATATCGGTCCGGGTGCAGCGCTCCGGGGCGATTGGGGCCAAATTATTCTGGAAGACGGATGTAATGTGCAGGAAAACTGTACCATCCACATGTTTCCTGGTGTTACTGTATTATTAAAAGAAGGATCGCATATCGGCCACGGCGCCATTATTCACGGGGCCAATATTGGCAAAAACTGCCTTGTGGGCATGAATGTTGTAATTATGGACAATGTGGAATTGGGAGATGAAAGTATTGTCGGGGCGCTTACTTTTATTAAAGAGGGGAGAAAAATACCTGCCCGGAGCCTGGTAGTAGGTAACCCGGGTAAAATCATTAAAAAAGTAACCGATGAAATGATTGCCTGGAAAACAGAAGGTACCCGGTTGTACCAGCAATTGCCCGGTGATTGTTTTGCTGGGTTAAAACCCTGTAATCCTGCCAGGAAAATGCCAGCAGTAATTCCTACTCAACCTGCCATTTATAAACCCAGAAAAAAATATTACCCTTCAAAATAAATTTACACATGGAATTCAAAAAATGGTGTAACTTAATAGTTCTTTATCCATTGCAACCAAAAAAAATACAGCTATGAAAAGAAATTTATTCTCCCTTTCTGCCATCATTTTATTGTCCGCCTCAGCTACTGCCCAGCAGGCCGACCGTTTTGCCTGGGCTATTACCGACATTCAGCAAAATGGCGCCAACTGGAGTTACCTGCGCAAGCTGGATCTTGCTAACGGTGAATACAGTCAGGTGTTGCTGAATGGTACAGATATTAATGCCATTGCATTTGATGCTGCCACCAGAAAACAGACAGCCCCTATGACGGATGCCCGCTACGGCCAGTGGGTGAATGCAGCCTTCGGCACCGGTGTGGCGGCCATGGCTTATGATAGAAGGAACAACCGGCTTTACTACACACCGATGTTTGTGGATCAGCTCCGGTATATTGACCTGAAGAGCATGAAAGTGTATTATGTCACCGATAAAGCCTTTACCGGTAAGCCGGTGAAGTCATCTGACCAGGGCAATATCGTAACCCGGATGGTGATTGCATCCGACGGCAACGGCTATGCCATGACCAACGATGCCACACAGCTGATCCGCTTCAGCACAGGTAAAAAACTGGTCATCACCGATCTGGGCACTATCGCCGACGACCCGGTCAATAAAAATATTTCCATCCACAATTCCTGCAGCAGCTATGGCGGCGATATGATTGCGGATGATGACGGCAACCTCTATGTTTTCTCTGCCCGTAACCATGTATATAAAATAAATACCGAAACCAAAGTGGCCGCTTATCTGGGCGTTGTATCCGGCCTGCCAAACGGGTTTACCATCAACGGCGCCGCCGTGAACGATGATAACAGGGTACTGGTGGCCAGCGCTGTGCAGGGTGGCTCTTATTTTACAGTGGATATGAAGAGCCTCGCTGCATCTCCTTATCTGATGCAGGGGCAGGTCTGGCAAAGCTCTGACCTTGCCAACAGCAACCTGCTTGCCTCCAATAAAAATCAAACAGAGCCGGTGGAACTGATGCGCAATAAACCCGTGACAGCGGGAGATGCAGGTAAAATCAATATCTATCCCAACCCGGTCACAGATAATCAGTTTGTCGTCAGGTTTGGCCAGCTGGAAACCGGCAGCTATACCGTGCAGGTAACGGATGTGTTGGGCCGGCAGGTAGCGCAGCAGGTGGTGAATGTGAACGGGGAGAACCAGTCGCAGAAAATAAAACTGGCAGCCTCTGCTTCCAAAGGTGTTTACCTGGTAAAAGTGCTTGACGCCGGCAACAATACTGCATTCAGCACAAAGATTGTGGTTCAATAAACAATGTCCCAGATGTGCAAAAGTGTCCCGCCGTTGCGGGACACTTTTTTATGCAGGAAACTTTTAGCAGCAATTTCACCGGTCATCTTTCCATACTAATCTTACATGTTGTGCAGTGGCAGAAAAGTCAGAGCATTGGCCATCACCATGACCGGTAATTCCGCCAGTCGGGGCGCAGATACGCTTGCAGTCTTCATCGTAAAGTTCATAATACTGGTCACAACAATCTGCTGAAAAAAGATAAACATGTTTTCCTTTGTACAGGTACTCATTTACTTCCGCCGGGGGATTCCATTTCTTTTTAAGTTTTATCAAGGCGATTTTGCTGTTTATACAGGAAGAACCAGAATAATCTTTAGCACATTGAAGTGATAAAAAACTGATGAAAACTAATAAAATCAAATTCCCTCTCATAATATCCTGTTTAGTTTATTGACAAGGTATATTTGCCTTTTGTTGCACAAGGTATATGGAGAAAAGTAATTTTGTTGATCAGATTCGCATTTTTTGCCGCAGCGGCCATGGCGGCGCCGGAAAAAAGCATTTTCAGCGTAATAAGTTTACTGCCCTGGGAGGGCCCGATGGCGGTGATGGCGGCCGGGGGGGTCATATCATATTGAAAGGCAACCGTAATCTCTGGACTTTGCTCCACCTGCGCTACTACAAAAATGTACTGGCCGAAGATGGAGAAAAAGGCGGAGGCAATAATTGCCATGGCCGTGATGGAAAAGATATCATCATTGAAGTGCCGCTCGGCACCATTGCAAGGGATGAGGAAACAGGAAAGCAGGAAGCGGAAATTTTAGAAGACGGGCAGGAAATTGTATGGCTTCCGGGTGGCAAAGGCGGCCTGGGCAATGCTCATTTTGCTACCGCCACCAACCAGGCGCCTGAACATGCACAACCCGGCCTGCCCGGTATGGAAGGATGGAAAGTGCTGGAATTAAAAGTACTGGCCGATGTGGGATTGGTTGGTTTTCCCAATGCTGGTAAATCAACATTACTATCTGTTATTACTGCTGCCAAACCAAAGATTGCTGATTATGCTTTTACTACCATTACCCCAAACCTCGGCATGGTGGAATACCGGGATGGAAAAAGTTTCTGCATAGCCGATCTGCCAGGCATTATTGAAGGCGCTGCAGAAGGAAAGGGGCTTGGTCATCGTTTTCTCCGGCATATTGAACGGAATTCTGTTTTGCTATTCTTAATCCCTGCCGACAGCAATGATCATAAGAAAGAATTTGAAATACTTCTGAATGAACTGGAGCAATATAATCCTGAATTGCTCCATAAACAATTCATCATCGCCATCAGCAAAAGCGATATGCTGGATGAGGAGCTGCAAGCAGCATTTGAAAAAGATCTGCCCAAAGACATTCCGCATCTGTTCATTTCATCAGTAACACAGACCGGATTGACGGAATTGAAAGACTTGCTATGGAAAGTATTGAATACACCTGTTGAATAACATTACAGGCAAGGGTCAATCGGCAATCTGAAATCGAAAATCCAAAATTAGTAAGCCCTCCCCACTGTATCACAGGCGGCTTTTAGTAAGGAATTTACCCCCGGGTCATCCTGCCATTTCTCCCACATCATCACCCCGTTGGCAATGTCTTTGGCGAGTTTGGCCTTTCGTTTCACCGTGTATTGCCCGTTATAATAAATAGTATAATTGGTAAAACCGCCGGCAGTGACCACCGCAGAATCATACTGCGGGTTGCCGGCCTGTGCCAGGATAGTTTTATAACTCAGCACGGTGCCGGTTTGGGTAATACCCGAAGGCCTTCCATATGCAGGTAATCCCAGTACACATTTTGAAGCAGGCATGCCCCTGGTAGTAAGCCAGTAATTCAAACAAACTGTTGCCAGCGTATAATCGCTGTGATGTTTATATGGAACCGATGTGCTGAAATCATCATAGGCCATTACATTGAAAAAGTCAACGTACGGAAAAATTTCGTTGCGGATGGCATCCCGGAAACCGCCTGCATATTTTCCGGCCGTGATGGCGGCCGATAAATAATAACGTCCATCCCGGTGCAGGGAATCTGACAGTTCTTTCATCAGCAAAGTGAAAGTGGCATCCGAACCATCAGCCGTACTGGGAAACTCCCAGTCCATATCCACCCCGTCAAGATTATTGGCCCGAACCACATTCATTACATCCCTGATAAAGTTGTTTCGGCCTGTGGCGGATGCGGCCATGTTCCTGAAATTTGTTCTGCCATCGCCGCTTCCGTCATTGATGCCAAGGAAAACTTTGGCGTTATTTGTTCTTGCCTTATCCCGCACCGCAGTCAGCGAAGCGGCAGGCGCTGATGGCGCTGACAGGGTTCCGGAACCGTTCACCGCATAAAAAGCATACACCACCACATTCGTCATCCGGAATTTTACATCCGGCACATCAGCCAGGTTTCTGTACGAGGGGAAATAGCCCACCACATAATAACCAAACGGGGCAGGCGGCTGAATATTGGTAACAGTAAATAAAGTAGAAGTTGAACTGCAACCGGTATTGCCACCACTAACATTTTTAGGCTGCACATACCAGTACAAAGCCTGGCTGTTTTGAAAAACCGGCAGGGTAAATGTATAAGAAGTACCCGATACATTGCCGGCAAGTAATGTGACGGGGTTAGGTGATGAACCCCAGTAAATATCATAGCCGGTGGCTCCGCTGGCGGCTGTCCAGCTTAGTGTAAGACTGGCGCCTTCCAGTACAAAAGCGCCATGAGCCGGTGCTGTATTGGATGCACAGCCGGGCGGCGCAGGTGGCGGAGGTGGGTTTGTGATGTCTTTCTTACTGCATGAACTGATAACAACAGCCAGTAATGACAAGAGAATGATGCAATTCCGCAATCCCATAAGCAATTATTAGCCCGGTAAATTACATTATTCCGCCTATCAGTCCTTTTTTTGAGGCCGCTGTTTTTTTAGTACGTTTGTCCACCTAAAAATACCGGTTATGAAGAAATTCCTGATAACGATTGTACTGTCTGTAAGCCTTGTTGCCAAATCATTTGCTGATGAAGGTATGTGGCTCCCCCTGCTCCTTGGTCAGCAGGTATATAATGAAATGGTGAAAAAAGGGCTGAAACTCACCAAAGACCAGTTGTATAATATGAATAAAGCTTCGCTGAAAGATGCCATCATCATCTTTGGCGGCGGTTGCACCGGCGAGATCGTCAGCGCCGAAGGCCTCATATTCACCAACCACCACTGCGGTTATGATGCCATCGCATCGGCCAGCAGCATGGAGCATAATTACCTGCAGAATGGTTTTTATGCCCGCAACAAAGGAGAGGAAATTCCCACCAGCCTCTCCGTGCAGTTCCTGCTGCGGATAGAAGATGTGACAAAAGAAGTGATGGACTCATTGAAAGGGCTTAGTGGTGCCGACAGGGTACGAAAGCAAACTGCGGTACTCACTGCGATCAATAAAAGAATGAGTGATGAAGGGAAAAATATTGAAACAAGGGTAAGCGCATTGTTCAAGGGCAATCAATACCTCGCCTTTGTGTATCAGCGTTATTATGATGTTCGCTTAGTGGGCACACCACCTGAAAGCGTAGGCAAATTTGGCGGCGATACCGACAACTGGGAATGGCCCCGCCATACCGGCGACTTTTCCGTTTTCCGTGTTTACACAAAGCCCGACGGCAGCCCGGCTAAAAGAAATGAAGCTGTGAATGGCAATGTGCCCATGAAACCCAAATGGTTCCTGCCCGTTTCATTAAAGCCATTGAAGGACGGCGACTTTGCCATGATATGGGGCTACCCCGGCGGCACCAACCGCTACGAAAGTTCTTATGGCGTCAAACTCGCCACCGACATCAATAACCCCACCCTGGTAAAGTTGCGGGATGCAAGGCTGAAGTATATGTTTGAGGAAATGAAGAAAGACCCCGCTGTCAAGCTGCAATTATCTTCTGATTATGCAGGCATCGCCAATTACTGGAAATTCTACGACGGCGAAACCAAACAACTGCTGAAGTATGATGTATATGGCCAGAAAAAAATGTTTGAAGAAAAATTCAACGCCTGGGCCAAAGGGAAACCGGAGTATGAAAACATCTTTACCGATTGGGGCAAGTCTTATGATGAATGGAGGCCTTATACCAAACACAGGGTGTATATCAACGAAGGTATTTTTGGCTCACCGCTGATCGCCTTTGCAGGTTCCCTGCTGCAATTGGAAACGGCGCTGGCAAAACCCGGCACACCCCAGGCCGATGTGAAGAAGGCCATGGATGCCGCCAGCAGCAGCCGGGATGCTTTTCTGAAAGAAGAAAACAAGCCCTCTGACCAGAACATAGTGGCAGCCGTAACGAAGATGTTTTATGAGGATGTGGAAAAAGAGCAGCACCCCATTGGTTTTTACAGCGGTCTTTTGAAAGATAAGTACGGCCCGCTGGATGATGATGCCACTTACAAAAAGTATGCAGCTGACATGTTTAAGAACACTTTGATCTTCGACGACGCCAAATGGAAAGCTTTTGCGGCCAACCCGGATGCCGTGGCCCTGCAAAGCGATCCGGCCTTTGCGCATGCCAGCGCTTTTATCACCAATTACAACAGCAAGTATGCTTCTCTCTCCCAGCAGTTCAATACAAAAAATGCGGAGATGGGCCGGCTGTACCTGAAAGGTATCATGGAAATGGATCCCGTGAAAGCAAAGATGATGTACCCCGATGCCACCTTCACCATGCGGGTGAGCTATGGCAATGTAAAAAGCTACCGGCCAAGGGATGCAGTGTTTTATGATTATGTGACCACCTCAAAAGGCCTGCTTGAAAAATACAAGGCCGGCGATTATGAATTTGATTTGCCCGCCAACCAGATCGAACTGCTGAAGAAAAAAGATTTTGGACAGTACATGGATCCCACCCGCAAAGACCTGGTGATCGGTTTCATCACCACCAATGATATTACCGGCGGCAATTCCGGTTCACCCGTCATCAACAGCCGCGGCGAGTTGATCGGTCTTGCTTTCGACGGCAACTACGAAGCCCTGAGCCATAAGCTGGCTTTTGACAAAGACCTGAACCGCACCATCTGTGTGGACATCCGCTATGTGCTCTGGTGCATTGATAAACTCGGCGGAGGAAGTAATATTATTCAGGAGCTGAAGCTGATGAAATAGGTTCTGTGTTTCACCGCTTATGAGGCTTTTATTTTTGCCACTGAAGTCACATTATTACTGAATTTTTTAACCAGCCGATCTCAAAATTTCAGAAAGCCTTTCCCAAAAAAATTACCGGGGATGGCTTTCTTATTTCCAACAATTATTTGCTTAACATTGTGATGCAATTGGCTGATTTGAAAAAGGCATCCCTGATATCAGTTTTTTCTTTTCTTTTTTCCGTCCTAACCTTCTCCCAGCAAACCCGTTTCAGCGTGGCCACCGACCTGACTGTGCAGCGCAGTTTCAAGAAAGGGCAGCAGTACTGGGCCCTCGGGCAAACCGTGCATGCCCATTTTCACCTGACACCAAAAGAAGGCATCTATGCATGGTTTGCCTATTACTCAAACGGAAAATATACCAATAATATCACCGCCACTGCAAAGCTGGCTGCCACCGTGCCGCAGCAGATCGCTTATGTAAACAGCGGCAACATGCGGCTGAAGCAGTTCTCCGCCGGCTGGAAAAAATACCTGAAAGGAAATGCGGAAGCAGAAAAAAGCTGGAACCTCTATGCCTATGCAGGCTTTGGCCTGCTGCTTGGCCGGGTGGAGAATACCCATTCGGTCAGCATTGATACGGCTGTTTATTATCTGCCGGTGTTAAGCGGCAGGGCCAACTTCAAGAGGCTGACTATTGACCCGGGCCTTGGTTTTGAAAAATACCTCGGCGGCGATTTGTATATCTATACCGAAGCAAGGGTGTGGGTGCCCACCGACGGCTATCCAAGTAAATACATTTATGTGAATGAAGATGCCCCGTGGACGGGAATGCTCAACCTGGGGCTGAGGGTCTTGTTCTGATTTTCCTCAATACTTAATATCAAACCTGCCTTCTGTTACTGAAATAGTTTGTGCAGCATTCAGCAGGTTTTCCGCATTGAACCGGAAGGCGCCCGATACAATATGGGCCGCCGTATCAAGCCTTGTAATATTTACCGAACCGGTTTGCACAACCGATGTGATCCATTCATCCAAAGGGGTGAGCCTTCTTTTTACATGATAGCCATAACTGGAGGGGCCGTTCGGATAGCTGGTATTCGTATTCAGTAAGTAAGTTCCGGTACCTGTCACTCCGTAAATTTTCATTTCAAATTCCGTTTCTGTCGGTGAAGAAGAAAAATTTTGGGCAGTAACGATGAGCACATTTCCCAGCAGTCTTGCTTTTAGCAGGTCGCTGTCGGGTATGCCTGCAAAACCCTGCGGCACCCACATCTCCCCGTTCAGCTTTAAACCAAAAGTATTAGCGCCGGTTTGTGTGGCAGGCGGCAGTTCCTTTACTTCTTTTTTGCAGGAAAGCAGGAGAATGAAAGAGAGACAGGCGGCAATGAGATTTTTCATAACTGATGGATTGTGATACAAACGTTTTTAGGCAGTGTTTTCGTATAGGGAAGCATAAATCATGCTAAAAATGTAAAGCAGGGTGCTGCAGGGCCCTGATAACAGCACGCAGGGTGCGCAGAGGCCGCAGAGGGTATTTTTTTGATCTCAGCGTTCCCGATAGCTATCGGGACGGCGTTCTCTGCGTGAAAACCAAAACGGCACCAGTATCTTTATCCCTCCTCAAACCATGCTTATGAGCAATACCCTTACCATACGACAGGTGGAATTATACAAACTGTCTGTCCCGCTGATAGAACCCTTTACCACCTCGCTGGGAACAGAATATGCCGCTGAAAATGTGCTGCTGAGAATAATTACCGAAGAAGGCGTCACCGGTTTTGGAGAATGCAGCCCCTTTATGCCCATCAACGGCGAAAGCCAGGACACCTGTTTTGCCGTGGGGCAATATTTTGCCAAAGCATTCATCGGCAGAAACCCGCTGGACATTGAAGGCAGCATCGGACTGATGGATAAAATTATTTATGGCAACAGCAGCATTAAAAGCGCCTTTGACATTGCGCTCTATGATATTGCTGCGCAATTTGCCGGGAGGCCCCTGTATCAATTTCTCGGCGGCGAAAAAAACAAAACCATCATTACCGATTACACCGTGAGCATTGACGATCCGGAGAAGATGGCAGCCGATGCGCTGAAGATAAAAGAACAGGGTTACCCTGCCATCAAAGTAAAACTGGGCTGGGATGGAAAGAAGGATATAGAACGCATCAGGGCCATCCGTGCAGCGGTGGGCGGTGAGATACCGCTGCGCATAGATGCCAACCAGGGATGGAGGGTGAATGAAGCGATTAAAACATTAAATGCACTGGCGGAGTTTGACATACAGCATTGCGAAGAACCGATAGCAAGATGGAAATTCATGAAGCTGAGAAAAGTGAAAAAAAATTCTCCCATTCCCATTATGGCGGATGAATGCTGCAGCGATGAGCATGATGCGGAACGATTAATTGAACTGGGCGCCTGTGATTATTTCAATATCAAGCTGGGAAAATCCGGCGGCATATACAAGGCATTGAAGATGGTGAAGCTGGCGGAGAAGGCGGGGATAAAGTTGCAGGTGGGCGCCATGCTCGAATCAAGGATTGGCATGACAGCCTTTGCGCATTTTGCTTTGTGCAGCTCCTCCATTGTTCATTATGATTTTGATACGGCGTTGATGTTCCGCGAAGACCCGGTAACCGGCGGCATACAATACAAAACCCATGGCGTGGTGGAAGTGCCGGATACGCCGGGATTGGGAGCCACGGTCAGCGAGGAGCGGCTGGCGGGGATGGAGATGGTGCTGATATGAGAAGAAACCCTTGTAACGGGTTATAAGTTCCGGACAGCAAGAGTGGATTGTCCTAACGTCAATACGAAATGTATAACATCAACAGACTGAGATTCAGACATGCAATTTCTTTGAGAGGTGCGTCTTATATCATAAATTTATGTGTCATCCTGTTGAACATCCTGCACATATACAACCATCCATGACTTTGCAGAACCGACCCCTCGCTATTTTTAGCATTTCTTTTTAGGTACGACACAACAATACCATAATGTTGCACCAAATCCTTTTATCATCATCGGGACATTTCAACCCAAGAAAGAAATCCAGCCACGACTATTTTAGCCAAAGCACTAAGTCAGGCACATGGGCAGGCACACAAACCCTGACACAAAAGCAAACCTGCCCAAGAGCCTGCCTTGTTCCTTTGCTTCCGGGACACCCCCTGCCACGGTGGACACATACTTTCAATTCAAATTACCAAGACGAAGGGCGAACACATAACAGGGAGTTTGCTGCTATGCTGGCAGACGAATATATTCTCAACTTCATATCGCTATCAGCCCATATCCAGCCGACGGAATTCTATCAGCTTTTGTTGTTATCTTCATCATCAGTATTTCAATCGGCTGCGGCTCCGGGCAGGACATTAAAAAATACCAGCACAGCAGCAAGCCCTGCCGTTGTTGCTTATTTCTTCTCCTTCCCCACCGGCACATTATCCTTCCACCGCCACAGGTACATACAGGCATAAGTGCGGTAAGGCTTCCATTGTTCCGCAATTTTCAGGATAGCCGCCTGCAGGGTTTTCTTTTTCCGGTGCTTTAAATCATAGAGGCCTATAACAGCATTCTGCAGGCCAAGATCATCCGGTGCAAACACATCTTCCCGGCAAAGGGCGAACATGAGGAGCATCTCCGTGGTCCAGCGGCCCACGCCTTTTATCTGTGTGAGGTATGCAATCACCTGTTCATTGTCCAGCCTGCTGAGTTTTTTGGGGTCCATGCCCTGCTCCAGTTCAAACCGGGCGACATTCTGCACATAACTCACTTTGGCATTGCTCATGCCAATGCCCCGCAGTGTTGAGAAAGGCGTATCCACTATCTGCTGCGGGGTGGGTTCAGTACCGCCGTACAAAGCGAGGAAGCGCTGTTTGATAACCTTCGCCACTTTGGTGCTCAGCTGCTGGCTCATGATGGAATAGCAGAGATAAAGGCAGAGGTTTGTTTTCTTCTGCAGTTTGAAAACACCATGCTCTTTGATGAGCTTTTTCAGTTTTTGGTCTTTGGAAAGATGCTGTACGTAGTGCATGAAGATTGTGTAATGGGAAATTTGTTAATTGGGAAATTAGGAATTAGTGGCGGATAAAATTTACCGCTCAACGATTTTGACAGGCATTTAGAAGGATAATAACAATCAGGGGTGAGCCCTGGCGCCTGGTAATCAGAAGATCTTTTCAACCTTCAGGTTGTCGCCAAGTCCCCCTGCGGGAGATTTAGGGGGCTTCTATACTCCAGCTCATGCCCCCATCCTTTTCATCCTTCAACGCTATACCTAATTGCGTAAGCTGGTTCCTGATCTTGTCGGAAGTGGCAAAATCTTTTTTACTCCTGGCTTCTTTGCGGATGTCAATCAGCAGGTCCATCACCCCTCTTAGTTTTTCGTTTCCGGCTTCCGTTACGTTTTTCAGCCCGAGTATGTCTTCCACATAGACCTTCATTTGCTGCTGCAGCAGGGTAAAAGTTTCCTCCGAAAGCGCAGTAACTGGAATTGTCTTATCCTTCATGGAATTGATGACCGGCGCCAGCTCAAACAGGTTGGCGAGCACTTTCGCCGTATTAAAATCATCATTCATGAATTCATCAAGCCCGTTAATCAGACCTTTAACTTTTTTATCAAGCTCTGCGTCTGACTCCTGACCCCCGACTCCCACCTTTGCTATGGCTTCGGCGGACAAGCCTGACTCCCGGCTCAATACTCCCGACTTCTCATAAGCATCCCACAACCTTCTGAGCCCCTTCTCCGCCGCCTGCAGGGCCTCATTGCTGAAATCGAGTGTACTGCGGTATTGGGTCTGCAAAATAAAAAACCGGATCACCATCGGGTGATATGCTTTTTCAAGCACCGGATGATCGCCCCTGAATAGTTCTGTAAGCCTGATCACATTATTGTAGCTCTTACCCATCTTGCGTCCGTCAATGGTGATCATGTTGTTGTGCATCCAATAGCGTACAGGGTTGGCATGATTGCAGATAGTGCTTTGTGCTATCTCACTTTCATGGTGAGGAAACAATAAGTCCATCCCGCCGCCGTGAATATCAAACTGTGCACCGAGATATTTGGTGGCCATGGCGGAACATTCAATATGCCAGCCCGGAAAACCCGCACCCCAGGGGCTTTGCCAGCGCATGATATGCTCCGGCGCTGCATTTTTCCAAAGTGCAAAATCAGCGGTATCCCTTTTTTCGGCCTGCCCTTCCAGTTCCCGGGTTATCTCTCCACGGGTGCCTGCATTCAGCAAATCATCAATTACCCGGCCGCTCAGTTTACCATAGTCATGCGTTGCTGCATATTTTTTTACATCAAAATACACCGAGCCATTTGACTCATACGCATAGCCTGCACTGATGATCTGCTTTATCATTTCAATCTGCTCCACGATGTGTCCTGTGGCTGTTGGTTCTATGGAAGGCTTCAGCGTATTGAACTGCTCCATGGCCCAGTGGTAGAGGTTGGTGTATTTCTGCACCAGCTCCATGGGTTCCAGTTTTTCCAGCACCGCCTTCTTTGAGATTTTATCCTCCGCTTCCCTTCCTTCTTCCTCGAAATGTCCCGCATCGGTAATGTTGCGGACATACCTCACCTTATAGCCGAGATGCTGCAGGTAACGATACACAACATCAAAAGTGATATAAGGACGGGCATGGCCCAGGTGGCTTTCGCCACTGACAGTGGGACCGCACACATACATACCCGCATGGCCGGGGGTGATGGGGGTAAAAATTTCTTTCTGCCCCGAATAAGAGTTATATATTTTTAATCCCCCATCCCCTGAAGGGGAGTTTTTAATTTTCTTTATTGCTATGTTACTCATTTTAGTAGTTTATCTGCCTTTCCTGGTTACCCGGGTGATTCAATCAATAAATGAAGCAAACAGAGGCAAAGATGAATAATAAGATTGAAAATGCCGTTTGTATTGACGGGCTAATAAAGGATTATTGTGGCCCGGCGGAACAACAGGAAAAGTATGGCTCTGATCTTAACATGCAATAAAGATAAGAAAACCGCGCTGTGTTACTCCCCTTCAGGGGCCGGGGTTTTTCAGTTCCACATCTGCTACCAGCATATAATGGTCGCTCAGGTTTTTTACCACCCGGTTGAACTGCCCTATCCTGAAATTTTTATCTGCAAATATGTAATCAATGCGCAGCGTGGGGGCAAGCCCGGCAAAACTGCGGCCGATGCCAAATCCTTTTTTCAGAAAGGCATCCTGCATTTTTCCTCTCACCGTAAAGTAGGTGTATGAATTGGGCACATCGTTCAGGTCGGCACAGAGCAAATAAGGATGCGGAGACACCCCCATCACTTCCTTCACCACATCTGCCTGTATGCTTCGGCGGGAAAACCCCTTCCTGATCTTTCCAAGAATACTTTTTGAATTGGCCACCAGGCTATCCTCGCCGCTCCGGATCCTGCGGATGCGGTCATAATCAAATTTGCCCAGTTGCAGCGATTGCAGGTGGGTGGTGTACACCCGGATGGTATCATTGTCTTTAATAACATCAGCATACATCAGCACATCGGGCAGGGTGGGCCGTGGATAGCGGATGCGACCGGTGTCTGCAAAAGGATAACGGGAAAAGATGATGGAACTGTAGTAGTGGTTATCACCATCCTCGTCAAAGGAGAAATAGTAATACGGATAGCCCAGGTCTTTATGAATAGGGCCGATATTATCGTAATAGTTGGAGTCAGAAGATGTATGAAATTCCTGCAGGCAGAGCACATCGGCATCCTGCTGGCGGATGAGCTCAAACATTTTCATTCGTTTCTGGCTGCCGATATTGTTATTGCGTTTCAGTTCAATAAACCGGGCCACATTCCAGGTGGCCACCCGCAGGGTGCCCGGCTTTTTTTTATAATCAAACCCGCCGGAAAAATGAAACCCAAAAAAAACACTGATGCTTTTAATACTCAGCAGCACGGCAATACCTGACAGAAGAGCATACCGGGGCCGCAGGATGATGAGCCAGCCCGCAATACAAAACAGGTTAAGCAGCAGTAAAAATGGAAATGCCAGCCCCATGAAGGCGATGAACCACCATGACCGGGGATTGAGGTAAGGCACCAGGCAGGAGAGCAGCAAAAAGAAAACCAGTACCACATTGGTAATAATAATAATCTTCCTGGTGAAAATCCGGAACCGGGTGGCCATTGCTGCAATTTACTGAAACGAAGGGAGGAGTCAAATAAGTCAAAGCGGTCATATAGGTCAGCCAGGAGAGTTCAAAAAGTTTAGGTTTTTTGACTTATTTGACTTCTATGACTTACTGACTGACTAAATATCTTCTTTACTTGCTCTTTTCAATATCTCTCTTTCTTCTTCAGTAAGGTACTGGTAACCCTGCTGGCTGATCTTATCCAGTATTTCATCCACCCGTTGCTGGGTCAGTTTGGGGGTTTTTGCAAAAGGGGCGGTGTCAGACTTGTAAAACAATTCTTCTTTCAGCGGTTTCCCTTTTTTAGGTTTATCCGGGTTGAAAAGGTTATTGACCCAGTCAAAGAAATTATTCATCCATTCGCTCCAGTCATAGCCTTTCCGTAAAAAGAAAATAAACAAAAGACCGGTAATGGCTGCGGCTATCCGGGTGATCAATGTGCCTGTATCGCTGATGGAAATGGTGGCAAAATGAATGATCAGGTAAAGGGCCGTAAGTGCCCACAAAGGAATGCCCCCGGCAATCAGCGGAAAGATGCGGTAGCCCGGTGATATGAATGTAGTGACCATGGCAACAGCCATTACCCCGCAGGAAGCGCCGCTAAAAACGGCAAGGGGTAATTGCGGCTGCAATGACGGAAGTAAATTATACGCAAGTAAAAAGGCAATGGCGCCGCCCAGGGCCCCGTAAATAAAAACCGGGATGATCTTCTTACCGCCGGTAAGGTCCTGCAGGATATAGCCAAATGAACCGAGCCAGAACATATTGGGAAACACCTTCCACACATCATTGCCATCATGCACAAACAATGATGTAAGGATGGACCAGGGTCTATTTACCAGCTGCCCGGTATCGGCCGGGAGCGTAAAAAGCCCCAGTACATTTTTATTGAACAATGTTTTGGCAAGCTCCTTATCATCGGCATTGTTAAAATACCAGAGGGCCTTTACAAATGCAAAGCCCACAAATACCAGAAGGCAGATGGCGATCAGCAGGAACAGGTTGTTGCTGCTTTTATCCAATTTTATTCTTTGCCGGTATTTCTTTTCAGCGTAGTTCATTGGGGTAATAAGTCATAAAAGTCATGTAGGTCAAGTTAGTCAAATCTCCGCTATTTTGGAAACCTGCCAGGCATTGTACAACTTATTTGACCTCTTTGACTCATTTGACTTTCTTAATATAACGTCCGCCGGTTGGTTTTGTTCCAGAATAAAACAATCAGGAAACCCGTCAGCGCCCCGCCCAGGTGGGCAAAATGCGCCACATTATCGCCTGCCATATTGCCAAATCCGGCAAACAGGTCAATCAGGATATAAACGATCACCAGCCATTTGGCTTTAATGGGAATAGGGATGGGAATGATCATCAGTTCTGTATTGGGAAACAGGTACCCAAATGCCACAAACACTCCCATGACGGCGCCGGAAGCCCCGACGGCAAAAGAATAAGTTCCCATCAGGTACTGCATGATGAGATGCGTTGCGGCTGCTCCGACACCACAGGCTAAGTAAAAAAATAAAAACCGCTTGTGCCCCCATACGTTTTCCAGTATCCTGCCAAACATATACAGGCCAAACATATTGAAGAGGATATGGATGATGGTAATATTTCCACGGAGGTCGTAAGTGGCATGGGCGAACATATGGGTAGCTAACTGGTAAGGTTCAAAATAAGGAGTATCTACAGGCCATAAACCCAGCTTAATAGTAAGACCCCACTGCTTGTCATAAATCAGCTGCGCCACCCACACCAGTATATTGATGATAATCAGGTTCTTCACTACAGGCGGGAAACGGTCCATCCTTGTAAAACGAAAGTTGCTCATGCGGTAAAATTAATCGTTATCGGCTCACTCCTTTTCATAAAATTATCAGGGTGTCTTCAGATTCAGCTGCACCACATTTTCTATATGATGGGTATGGGGAAACATATCCACCGGCTGCACTTTTGTTACGGCGTATTTTTCATCCAGCAGGCGCAGGTCACGGGCCTGGGTGGCGGGGTTACAACTGACATACACCACTATGGGCGCCGATATTTCCAGGATCTTTTTTACTAATTTTTCATGCATGCCTGCACGGGGCGGGTCGGTGATGATGACATCAGGTTTTCCGTGGGCTGCAAAGAAATCATCGTTGCAAACATCCATTACATCGCCGGTAAAAAATTCAGCGGTAGTAAGATTATTCAGCGCCGCATTTTCCTTTGCATCGGCTATGGCAGCTTCTATCATTTCCACTCCAATAATTTTCTTTGCCTTTCCGCTCACAAAAATGCCGATGCTGCCGGTGCCGCAGTACAGGTCGTACAGGGTTTCCTTTCCTGTCAGTTCAGCAAAGTCTCTTGTTATCCGGTATAACTGTTCGGCCTGCCTGGTATTGGTCTGAAAAAAAGATTTTGGCCCGATCTTGAATTGAAAATCTTCCAGTTTCTCTATTACATATCCCTTGCCCGAGTAAGTGACCGGGGACAGGTCATACAGGCTGTCATTCTTTTTGGTATTGATGGTATATACCCAGGTGGTTACGCCGGGCACCGTTTGCTCCAGGTGAGATAGCAACAGTTTTATTTTCTCCGGCTCATTCTCTCCCACTATCACATTGGCCATCACTTCCCCGGTGGTGCAAACCCGCAACTGCACATTCCTGACGAAGCCGGTATGATGCCTGACATCATAAAAAGAAAGTTGGTTGGCTATCGCATATTCACGGATGGCCTCCCGTACCCGGTTGGAGGGTTCAGGTTGCAGATAGCAGGTTTCTATGTCCACTATTTTATCAAAAAGGCCTTTGGCGTGAAAGCCTGCGGCCCCCCTGCCCCCCGAAGGGGGGATCAGAGAAGACTCCGATACCAATAATTTTTCTTCGGACTTTGAGAAATCTAAAGTCCCCCCTGCGGGGGGATTTAGGGGAGCTTCCGCTTCGGGGGGCGGGGGGGCTGCCTTTCTCTTTTGAAATTCCTCCTCCGTAACATATTTATGGGTGCCAAAAGTATATTCCAGTTTATTCCGGAAATACTTGTCTTCTTTAGCGCCAAGAATCGGTGATATTTCCGGCATGGAAACTTTCGCTATTCTTTGCAAAGCATCTGCCACCTGTTGTTGTTTAAACCGTAATTGCTCTTTATACGGCACCATCTGCCACTGGCAGCCACCGCAGTCGTCAAAATGTTTGCAGAAAGGCTGTACCCTGCGGGGCGACAATTCATGAAACTTCAGCGGGTAGCCCTCCGCCCAGTCTTTTTTGTTTTTGAACAAATAAACATCCACCACATCGCCGGGTACGGTGCGTTCGATGAACACCACTTTACCGTCCCAGCGGGCCAGGCTGCGGCCTTCGGCGGCATAATCTTCCACCGTTATTCTTTCCAGCACCCTTACTTTTTTTCTTTTCCGGCCCATCGGGCAAATATACCCATAACCCCGTCCGATCAGGTCGCCAGGGCATGCCTAAAGAGGAATTAAAAATCAAACTATTTCCGCCAGTTGAAAGCAACGAATAAGGCAGGGAATTCTTCTTAACCGGGCAATCTTACCCCCCATGTCCCGATAGCAATCGGGAGGGGTTTTTAAATATCTTTACCGATTCCCTGCCTGAAGCAGCAGGATTCTGACTTATGAAACGATTTTTATTCCCGGCATTGCTGTTTTGCACCACAGCCCTCTTTGCACAGGAAGGATATGAAATAAAGGTGACATTCAAACCCTTTAAGAAGCAGTACATCTACCTGGGCCATTATTTTGGTAAAAGCTACCCCATCATAGACTCGGCCATGCTGAACGATAAAAGCGAGGCGGTTTTCAAAGGCAGTAAAAAACTCAACGGTGGTATCTACCTCGTTGGCTATCCCAACAAAGCCGGTTTTTTTGAAATACTGGTGGATAAAGAGCAAAAATTTTCCATCAAAGCAGATACGGCCACCATTGCCAAAGGTGCACAGTTTGAAAACTCGCCGGACAATACACTCTTCAGCAGTTACCAGCAGCAGATGGGCAACCGGGGAAAAAAAATCCACTCCCTGCAACAGCAGTTGAAAACAGCCTCCAATAAGGCCGACTCATCCCGCATCATTGATGAACTGACAAGAACAGATAAAGACGTAAAGGATTACCGGGAAGATATCATCAAAAAGAATTCAACCAGTCTTCTTGCTGCTTTACTGATCACCATGAGGGAACCGGAACTGACAGGCCCCCTGGCCCATCCCAAAACAAAAGAAGATTCGCTGGCTGCTTATCACCTGTACAAAAAACAGTACTGGGAGAGAGTGAATTTCTGGGATGGCCGGCTCGCCTACACCACTTTCTTTGAAGAGAAATTAGATAAATATTTTAACCAGATCGTACAGCCGCATCCGGATTCGGTCATCAAAGAAATTGATTACATGCTGGGCTTTGCCAGCGCCAGCGAGGAGATGACCCGGTTCCTGCTGATAAAATTTGTAAACCGCTACCTAAACCAGAAATATATGTGGGAGGATGCGGTGTTTGTTCACCTCTTTGAAAAATATTTTGCCGGCAAGACCTATGCATGGCTGGCCGATAAAGGGAAAAAAACGATTACCGACAGGGCCTACAGTTTAATGGCCAACATCATGGGCACAGCGGCGGCTGATATTGTACTGCCCGACAGCAGCGGCAACATCACCGGATTGTATGATCTTAATGCCGACTACACAGTGGTGGTATTCTGGGATCCCACCTGCGGGCATTGCAAAGAAGTGCTGCCCCGGCTCGATTCCTTTTACCGGGCCAAGTGGAAGGCTGCGGGGCTGAAGATGTTCGCCGTATCCAAAGAAACAGACGGCACTAAAAAAGACTGGATGAGTTTTATACATGAGCAAAAATTAGAAGAGTGGACCCATGTGTATTATTCCAAAGCCGAAGATAAAATGCGGATCGAAGGCGGCATTCCCGGTTATTCACAGCTCTTCGATATACAGTCTTTCCCTACCCTATATTTGCTGGATAAAGAAAAACGCATTGTGGCAAAGAAGCTGGCCGTTGACCAGATTGATGACGTGCTGCAGATAAAACGAAAGGGACAGTAACAATTGGCAAACAGCAACCTTCTTTCGCCTGGAGTTTCAGCAGGTAACCCTGAAAAAAATATTATGACCAGGACTTTATTGATAGTTGCAACATTCTTTTTCACCGCAACAAGTTCTACCGCTCAAACCCTTTTTACTTATGGCAAACACAGCGTGGATGCCAAAGAATTTCTCCGTGCTTATAATAAGAACAATACACAGCCGGTAAGGAACAAAGCCAAATCCCCGCCCGACCGGGTCATCCCCGTCCATACCGGTACGGGCGGGCGGGCGGCCATCAGCGATTACCTGGAGCTGTACATCAAATCCCGGTTGAAGATACAGGAGGCTTATGAGCGGCGTTACGACACCCTGCCCCACCTGAAGATGGAGCTGGCCAACCTCCGCACCCAGGTTACTGAAAACTACCTGACCGACCCGGAAATGATGCCCCGGCTGATAAAAGAGGCGTTTCAGCGCAGCCAGAAAGATGTGAATACCGCCCATATCTTTATTTCGTTCCGCAATGCCGTTGGCCTGATGGATACCGCCTCCGCCAGTAAAAAAAGAGATGAAGTGTTGCACCGCTTGCAGAAAGGAGAAGATTTCCGGCAGGTGGCACGGAAGAGTTCTGATGATACCACCGCCAAGAACAACGGCGGCGACCTGGGCTTTATCACCGTTTTCACTTTGCCTTACGAATTTGAAAGCGCCATTTATAACACGGCAGTTGGCAGGTATTCTGCTGTTGTAAAGTCAAAGAATGGCTATCATCTATTCAAAAATCTTGGTGAAAGAAAAGCGGCAGGCAAAATAAAAGCACAGCAGATCCTGCTGGCCTTTTCGCCGGGCGAAGATGATGCTGCTAAAAAACAAATGGCCCTCCGGGCCGATTCTTTGTACAAAAGGATAATGGCCGGCGATAACTTCGCCAGGCTGGCTGCGGATTTCAGCAATGATTATGTTACCGCCGCCTCCAGCGGTATGATGCCGGACATAAGTGTGGGACAATACGACCCGGCGTTTGAAAAAATGCTTTGGTCGCTGGCAAAAAACGGGGCGGTCAGCAAACCCTTTCTTACTTCCCACGGCTGGCATATCGTAAAAAGGATTTCATTAAAACCCGTGATAACCGATGCAAACAACAAAGCTTACCAGGACGAACTGAAGCAAAAGATTGCTGCTGACAGCCGGTCAAAAAATTCCAGGGACTTCATTTATCAAAAAGTAATCGCAAAAAAAGGGTATAAAAAATTTCCCTATGATGACGGAGCCCTCTGGAACATGACCGACAGTGTGCTGGATCAAAAGCCCATGAAGTCGGGCTGGGCCATTACCGCTTATACTCCTTTGTTTGCCATCGGCGACTCGGTTTACCATGCCAACCATTGGGTCAATTTTGCATATACCTACCGCTTCAAACAGGATGGCAGCGGCGCCAAACCCTGGGAACAGTTGCGGGAAGAATGGGTGCAGCATTCACTGTTTGAATATTATAAAGAACACCTGGGGGAGTTTGCACCTGAATTCGCATACCAGATGACTGAGCTGAAAGACGGCAACCTCTTCTTTGAAATCATGCAGCAGGAAGTGTGGAACAAAGCCCAGGCTGACACAGCGGGGCTGCTGTCTTTGTATGAAAAGAATAAAATGAACTATCGCTGGAAGCAAAGCGCCGATGCTGTTTTGTTTTTCTGTTCTGATATGAATACAGCCAGGGCAGTGTACGACAGGGTAAAAGCGGCTCCCTCCGACTGGGAAAAAACGGCCGATATGTACAGTGAAAAAGTGGTGACCGATTCATCCCGCTATGAATGGGAGCAACTGCCCAATCTGAACAAGATGCTGCCGCGGCCCGGCATGTTCACCACGCCGCAGCTGAACGCAACAGACAACACAGCTTCCTTTGCTTATATCATCCGTGTTTACAATCAGCCCACTCAGCGGAGCTTTCCCGAAGCCCGGGGCCTGGTCATCAGCGATTACCAAACCGTGCTGGAACAGCAATGGGATGAAGCGTTGCGGAAAAAATACCCGGTGGTGATTGACTGGAAAGTGCTGGATCAAATTTCAAAGCAGTAACATGGAATTGGGAATTTGTAATTAGGTAAAATCTCCGATGAACTACAAAGGCTATAAAGAATTGGAATGTTATATTCAGGCCAGGCTATTAAGATTATTTATTTCTGAATTGACAAAGAAATTCTCTTCTCATGAATAATTTCTGCTGACTACCCAAATCGTTGACGCCTCCCGTTCTGTAACAAGAAATATAGCTGAAGGCTATGGCAGATTTACTTTTACAGATACAAGAAATTTTTCGTTATTGCCAGAGGGTCTGTTACAGAAACTATGGAGCATTTGATGAGAAATACATCACTATAGAAGAACTAACTTTAGGCGAAGAAAAGTGTGAACTGGTGTTTAAATTAATTTATGGCTATATCGCTTACTTAGATAAGTCAAAAAAGAAGTGAAGCTGCCACATAAACCTTAATTCCTATTTCCAGATTACAAATTCCTACAACTCCCTCACCACATTTGCTATCACATGCGGTTTGCCGAATGTATAGAAATGCAATACAGGGACTCCGCTTTTTTTCAGCTCTCTTGATTGTTCCAGCAACCACTCCTCACCCAGTTTTTCCACTTCATCATCTGTTTTGCATTTCAGTATTTCGCTGCTCAGCGCCGCTGGAAGATCTATATAGAATGTCTTAGGTAAAACCGAAAGTTGTTTTTTAGTGGTTACTGGCTTCAACCCGGGAATGATGGGAACAGTGATGCCAATATCCCGGCAGGCTTTTTCAAATACAAAAAACCTGGCATTATCAAAAAACATCTGGGTAACGATATAATCGGCGCCGGCATCCACTTTCTTTTTCAGGTATTGCAGGTCGGTTTGCATATTCGGCGCTTCAAAATGTTTTTCCGGGTAACCGGCCACACCAATACAGAAATCCGTTTTATTGGTCCCCTTCAGTTCATCTTCAAGATATACTCCGGCATTCAGGTTGGCTACCTGCTTCAGCAGTTCATTGGCATATTTATGACCGCCGGGTTCCGGTTCAAAAGCGGTTTCATTCTTCGCGGCATCACCCCGCAGCACCAGTACATTGTCAATGCCCAGGTAACTGAGGGTTAGCAGGGCGTCTTCCGTATCCTGCAGGGAGAAGCCGCCGCATATCAGGTGCGGTACGGTGTCCACGGTGTATTTGTTCATTATGGCGGCGCAGATAGCTTCTGTACCGGGACGTTTTCTTATCACCACTTTTTCAAAGCTGCCGTCCATTCTTTTCTTGAATACATGTTCGCTGCGGTGATAGGTTACGTTAATGTAGGCCGGTTTGAACTCCATCAGCGGGTCCAGGTGTTTGTACAGCGCATCAATGCCCTTTCCTTTCAGCGGCGGCAGTACTTCAAAGGATATAAGAGTGTCTTTGGCCTGAGCGATGTGATCGGTAACTTTCATAGTATAAAATAAGGTGCAAACATAAAGAAGCCGGTAAACAATATCAAATGGATTGCGGGGGCTATACCGGCAAATGATCTTAGTAGGTAATGTCCCGGATGAACAGGGCGCTGTATTTATAATAGTCAACCCCCAGCGGGAACTTCCGGTACAATTGGTGTTTTACTATCCAGGCATTGGCATTGAACCATATTTCATCTATCAGGTTGCCGCTTTTGCGGCCTTCGTAGAAATTAACTTTTATATCGCCGATATTGGTGGCAAGGGTTACTCCGGCGCCCAGTACCGTGAAATTTTCAGAAGAACCAGCATTGAAACTGGTATAAGAGTCATTGACCGAAGCAGGGTACTTGCAATAAAAGTTAGATGTATTATTGGCGTACTGGTATAATCCATCGCTTTTTTCCCGTAGCAGGTAAACGGTAGTATCCACACCAAGTTCATTTATCCTCAGCCATTTTTCACCGCCGATCGTTTCTTCGCTAACTGCTTTCCAGGTTATTGTTTTACTGGTAGCCACACCCCCGTTCGTATAATAAGTGTAATAAGAGAAGGTCCAGGTTGTGCCCACTTTGGGTTTCTGGCTCACTTGGGCGCCCCCTCCGCCATTCTCCTTCTGGCAGGATGCCAGTATAGTTACAACGGCAGTTATCATTAACCAATGCCTGAAACCCGGATGAATATTCATAGATAAACAAGATTGAAAATGAACGTCTGCTAAAATACAAAAATAGCCTCCATGCTATAATTACCACGCCTGAAGCGGGGCTTTCGTTTATCCGTTTGTTAAATGCTTCAGGCTTCTCATTCCTTTTGCCTGTTTCGTATACATTTGTATAAATACAATAATTTGAGCTTGACGATAAGTACAAAAGATCTTGTAAAAAAATACGGCAGCCGTGCCGTAGTGAATCATGTTTCGTTTGAAGTGAAACAGGGGGAGATCGTTGGTCTGCTGGGGCCCAACGGCGCCGGCAAAACCACCTCCTTTTACCAGGTGGTGGGGCTGGTGCGGCCGGATGAGGGAAAAGTCTTTCTGAACGACCAGGACATTACCTCGCTGCCCATGTACAAAAGAGCGCAGATGGGTATCGGTTACCTGCCTCAGGAAGCATCGGTGTTCCGCAAGCTGAGTGTGGAGGATAATATTGCCGCCATCCTCGAAATGACAAAGCTTTCCAAAGAAGAACAGCGGAATAAATTGGAAACCCTGCTAAATGAATTCCACCTGCAGCATGTCCGCAAAAACAACGGCGATGTGCTGAGTGGGGGCGAAAGAAGAAGAACTGAAATTGCGAGAGCCTTGTCAGTTGACCCAAAATTTATTTTACTGGACGAGCCATTTGCGGGCATTGACCCGATTGCTGTGGAAGATATACAGGCCATTGTAGCCAGGCTGAAATATAAAAATATCGGCATTCTGATAACTGATCATAATGTGACGGAAACATTAAGCATCTGCGACAGGGCTTACCTGCTGATTGAAGGAAAGATTTATAAACACGGCACGGCGGAAGAACTGGCAGCGGATGAAGAAGTGAGAAGACTGTACCTGGGCAGGAATTTTGAGCTGAAAAGGAAGGATTATTTGCATGAGGAAGCTATAAAAGCATCAGAATCTGCAGGAACTGATTAAGTTTCTCCCGGTGCTCCAAATTCGATATTTTGCCTGTAGCAATGAAGCTTCTCTCCCCCGCCATATCATCCCTGGCCCGTATGCGGCATTGGCGCATCAAAGCATGGAAAAACAATCCTCATAATGCACAGCGGGAAGTGCTGCAGGAACTTGTTACTTCTGCCCAATACACTGAATTTGGCAGAAAGCATAACTTTTCCAGCCTCTTTAATGTCCGGAATTTTAAAGAGGCCGTTCCTATTCATGAATACAACGACCTGAAGCCCTGCATCGAACGCACCATGAACGGCGAGCAGGATATTTTATGGAATACCCCTGTTTACTGGTTTGCCAAAAGCAGCGGCACCACCAGTGATAAAAGCAAATTCATCCCCATCAGCGATGAAAGCCTGGAAGATTGCCATTACAAGGCATCTAAAGATGTGCTGTGCATGTATTACCAGTACAAACCTGAATCAGAACTGCTGACAGGCAAAGGCCTTGTCATTGGTGGCAGCCATAGCATTAACCCGGTAAACCATGAAGCACACTATGGCGACCTGAGCGCTGTTCTTTTCCAGAACTCTCCTTTCTGGGCACACTGGCTCCGCACACCCGACCTCAGCATTGCACTCATGGATGATTGGGAAAGCAAGATTGAAAAAATTGCGGAGGCCACCATTAAAGAAGTAGTGACTTCCGTTTCCGGTGTACCCACATGGACCCTGGTATTATTTAAAAGAATACTGGAAATAACAGGTAAAAAAAATATCAGCGAAGTATGGCCCGCACTGGAGTTGTATATGCACGGCGGGGTTTCTTTTACGCCTTACAAAGAACAATTTCAGAAACTGATTGGCAGGGACATCAACTATCTGGAAATGTACAACGCCAGCGAAGGTTTTTTTGCAGCACAGGAACAGCCGGGTGATGATGGCCTTCTGTTATTTACCGATCATGGCATCTTTTATGAATTTATGCCGGTAAGTGAATATGGTAAAAAAGACCCGCTGACTATTGGCCTGCATCAGGTGGAGATTGGAAAAAACTATGCCCCCGTTGTCAGCACCAATGGAGGGCTCTGGCGGTATTTACTGGGTGATACAGTTCAGTTCACTTCCCTGGATCCGTTCCGTATCAAAGTTTCCGGCAGGCTGAAGCATTTCATCAATGCCTTTGGCGAAGAAGTGATTGTGGACAATACAGATAAAGCGATTGCTACGGCCTGCGAAAAAACAAATGCCGTAGTGAATGACTATACTGCAGCCCCGGTTTATTTTTCCGACAGTTGCAACGGCGCACATGAATGGCTGATTGAATTTGAGCAGGAACCGGGTAGCATGGAAAATTTTGTGTTTGAGCTGGATAGTTCGCTGAAAAGCATCAACAGCGATTATGAAGCCAAGCGGTATAAAAGCATAGCGCTGCAGCTGCCGCTTGTTCATGTTATGAGGAAAGGAACCTTTACTGTGTGGCTGCGCAGCAAGAACAAACTGGGCGGGCAGCATAAGGTGCCGAGGCTTTCGAATGAAAGAACCCTGGTAGAAGAAATTCTCAAAATCAATACCACTACATTTGTCAATAAATAAACCGGCATGAAATTACTCGAAGGAAAAGTTGCCATTGTTACCGGTGCAGCCCGTGGCATCGGAGAGGGCATCGCACTGAAATTTGCAGAGCATGGCGCTGGCGTGGCGTTTACGTACGTAAGGGACAGCAGCACTGAAAAGGCGGCTGCGCTGGAAGCAAAACTTACTGCAATGGGTGTAAAAGCCAGGGCATATAAAAGCAACGCCGGTGATTTTGCCCAATGTGAAGCATTGGTGAACGATGTGCTGAAGGAGTTTGGCACCGTGGATGTATGTGTGAACAATGCCGGTATTTCCAAAGACAATTTATTGCTTCGTATGACACCAGAACAATGGAATGATGTGATACAGGTGAACCTGAACAGTGTGTTCTATATGACCAAACAGATCATCCGCCCGATGATGAAAGCCAAAAGCGGCTCTATCATCAATATGAGTTCTATTATCGGAGAAATAGGTAATGCGGGGCAGAGCAGTTATGCGGCAAGCAAAGCCGGCATTATCGGGTTTACAAAAAGCATAGCCAAAGAACTGGGCAGCCGAAATATCCGCTGCAATGCGATTGCCCCGGGTTTTGTGGAAACCGATATGACCAGTTATTTAAAAGAAGGAGAGGCGGCTGATAAATACAAGGCCGGTATTCCGCTGGGTAAATTTGCTACTACGGAAGATATTGCCAATGCTGCTTTGTTCCTTGCAAGTGATATGGGTAGTTATATTACCGGACAAACAATCAGTGTTTGCGGCGGGTTAAATATTTAGCTAAGAGATTAAAAGAGAAAAGGAGGAAAAGATTAATTCAAGGATTGGAGCAGGTAGCTTTAAACGGGTTTATGAAGAAATTTTGTATTACGAACTGACCAAATTGGGGTTCAAGGTCCAGAGGCTGCTATTACTTTATTTCAATATGATGAGTTATTTAATAAGTCGCATACAAAATTGATTTATTGGTGGAAAACAAACTGGTTCTTGAACTAAAGTCCCTTTTCCCTTTGCCTCCGGTATATTTTAACCAAATACACACCCACTTGTCTTTATTAAATCTCAAGCACGGAATGCTTATTAATTTTAAAGCGCCTTTAATGAAGGAAAGCATACATAGGGTGTTTAATAATTTTGGCAACGAAGAGTTGACGCAGTCAACTTCCTCCTTATCTCATTCTCTCCTTTAACCTCTTAGCTCAATTCCTCTTTTCTGTATATACGCATGCCACAATATCATTGCTGCAATTGTCCTGTAAGGCCGCCAGGGTTCAGCTATCTTCATCATTTTTTCTTTGCTTATATCTTTCGGTAATCGTTTTATCTCTTTCAGGCTGTTCACCAAGGCAATATCGCCGAGAGGAAAAAGGTCTGTCCGTTGCAATGAATGCATCAGGTACACATCCACCGTCCAGTCGCCAATGCCTTTTATCTTTTTTAATTCATGCCGCACTTCATCTTCATGTTTATCCGCCAGTCCCTCGAGGACAAGCTGTTTTTTTTGAATAGCCGATGCCAGTTCCCTTGCATAAACCATTTTTTGCCGGCTGAAATAGCAGGCCCTTAATTCAACATCGGACAATGCAAGAATTTTTGAAGGCGTGACAAATCCAATTTTTTCCTTCAGCTTTTTAAATGCTGCATAGGCCGAAGCCAGCGAAACCTGCTGCTCCAGTATAAAGAGAATAAGTGATTGAAAAGAGGCCGGTCTTGTCCACATGGGCGGATAGCCCTGCTCTTTACCGATTTTTCTTAAATCTTTATCCCTGCGGAAAAGTATTTCACAGAACTGGTAAAAGTTATCTTCATTGAATGTAGAATGCATCCTTCAGCTGTCTTTCACCGGTTTAGAGGTTCGGAACTTTTTTATCGCTTCCCTTGTAAACTCACTCAGCACCAGTTTGCCGCTGATCTTTGCTCTCTCTGTCAGTAAAGTATCCCAATGATCCGTTCCCTTCCAGAATATTTTTTTCATTTCGGTCATAGCCGCGGGGGAGGAAAGCGATAAGGCCAGAGACAGACGGCCGATTGATTCATCCATGCCTGCCATGTTCTCATGCACTTCGGCAAAAAGCCCTTTCCTTCTGGCCCAATCAGCACTGCGCCACATGCTGGCATCAATGGCTAATTGTGAAAAAGCGGAAACACCGATCTTTCTTTCCACTGCCGGGCCTACCACAAAAGGCCCGATGCCCACAGCCAGTTCGCTCAGTTTTACGTCTGCGGCTTCGGTGGCAATGGCATAGTCCGCCGCAGCGGCCAGGCCCACTCCGCCACCTACACATTTTCCCTGGATGCGGCCAATGATAAACCTGGGACAGGTACGCATGGCATTGATAACATGGGCAAATCCACTGAAAAAAGCCAGTCCTTCCTTTTCGTTTTGAATGGCAGCCAGTTCATCAAAAGATGCGCCGGCACAAAATGATTTTTCCCCGGCTGAGCGGAGAATAATGACTGTTGTGTCCGGGTCTTCACCGGCATGGGCGATGGCTGAAGCCAGTTCCAGCAATATTTTTTCCGGTAATGAATTGCTCTGCGGGTGAAAGAATTCTATGGTTTTGACCCCTTTGTGCAGTACGCTTTTTACATATGCTTCAGTCATTGTATGTCGTTTTATGATTGTTCTTTCCTCGCCACCATCGTCAGTATGGTTGCAACACCTGTCACTTCACCGGTCTCATCAATCATCTCCACCAGCCATTTTACAATGCCTTTATCAATATCATCCCCCCGCTTGGGTTCATCGCCGGGCTGCAGCATCCGTTTATCGTTGGGCAGTTTCTCCTTACAGGTAAAGCGAATATAAATTTCAGCGCCGGGATACACCGGTTTGGTGAAACGCAGTTCATCAATACCATAGTTCAGCAACACCGGGTTTTTAACATAGCTGTCCACAAACAAACCCGCTGCCAGGCTCATGATGAAATAACCATGCGCCACCTGCTGTTCAAACATGGTACCACTGAAATCAGTGGTTTTGATATGCGCATAGAAATGATCGCCGCTCAGGTCAGCGAACTTATCTATATCATCAGCGGTAATAACTCTTTTTCCCGTATTAATCTGATCGCCGATCTGCAGTTCTTCAAAATATTTTTTGAAAGGATGCCTGCCGGAGTCTTTGCCTTGGGCATTTTGCTGGTAAACATTCGTTATCGCTGTTATGGTCGTCGGCGAACCCTGCAATGCTGTTCTTTGCAAATAATGTTTCACACCGCGGATACCCCCCATCTCTTCTCCTCCGCCTGCTCTGCCCGGGCCACCATGTACCAGCAAGGGCAGGGGGGAACCATGACCTGTATTTTCTTTGGCACATTCATTATTCAATATTAAAATTCTTCCATGGTGCGTAGCGGCGCCAATAACGTATTGTCTTGCTTCTTTGTGGTCGGCTGTAACGATCGTGGTAACCAGGCTTCCCCTGCCCAGCTTGCTTAGTGCAATAGCATCGTCCATATTTTTATACGGCATGATGGTGCTTACCGGGCCAAAGGCTTCCACTTCATGCGGTTCTTTGGACGAATGCGGTTTATCGTTCATCAGCAGCACCGGCGACATAAAAGCTCCTTTCACCGCATCGGCGTCTATCACTTCCACACTGTCTAATGAACCATAAACGATTTGTGAAGAGGCCAGCAGTTTCTGCACCTGTTCTTTTACTTCGTTGCGCTGTGTTTGTCCTGCCAGCGAACCCATTCGCACTGTTGAGTTCAGCGGATTACCAATAGCTGTTTGCGACAGGGATGCGCCGATGGCTTTCCATATGTCTTCCATCTTATTTTCGGGAACAAAAATCCGGCGGATGCCCGTACAGCGCTGTCCTGCTTTCAGCGTCATTTCTTTTCTTATCTCCCTGATGAATATATCCCACTCCGGTTTTTCAGGCGTCACTCCTGCTCCCAGCACAATACAATTCAGGCTGTCCGCCTCCATGTTGAAGGGTACATTGTTTTCCAGTATGGCCGGCGTTTTTTTCAGCATCAGCCCGGTGGAAGCGCTGCCGGTCAGCGTCACCACATCCTGTGAGCCGACATGGTTCAATAAATCACCGGCACTGCCGCATACGAGCTGCAGCGCCCCTTCAGGTAAAATTTTTGATGCAATGATCTCTTTTACCACCGCTTCAGTAAGGTAGGAAGTAACGGTTGCCGGTTTTACAACAGCAGGCACACCGGCCAGCAGGTTTACTGCAATTTTTTCCAGCATCCCCCATACCGGGAAGTTAAACGCATTGATGTGAATAGCCACCCCTTCTTTGGGAACAAGGACATGGGTCCCCATAAAAGTATTGTTCTTGCTCAGGTTATGGCTTTCGCCGTCAATACAAAGTACATCGTCGGGAAATTTCCGGCGCAGCGAGGCATTGGCAAACAAGTTTCCAATGCCTCCTTCAATATCCACCCAGCTGTCGGCTTTGGTGGCGCCCGTTTTATAACTTATCTCATAGAATTTGGAAAGATGATTTCTTAAATACTGCGCCAGCGCTTTCAGCATATTGCCCCGCTGGTGAAAAGTCATTTTCCGCAGGGCCGGGTTTCCAACTGTTCTTCCGTATCCGATGACGTTTTTAAAATCAATTCCTTTCGTGGAAGCCGCTGCCACCGGCTCACCGGTTACCGCATTAAAAAGGGCCTGCCCCTCCCCATCGCCGGTTATCCAGTTACCGGTAATATAGTTTTCGAGTTTATACATAACAAGCAATATTCAGGGCTAAATTACCTGAATTTTAAAACCTGTTTGGAATTGATTTTGTTCAGCGAATGGCCCATGCCGGCTTATCTTTGCCTTCAAAATTCGGGCAATGAAAAAAAAATATATTCTTGCTCCTTTTGCAGTGTTAATGCTGCTGGCAGCCTGCAAAAACGCTGATAAAAAACATGAAGACCATAAAAAAGACGAACCCAAAACCCAGGCGGACAGCCTGTTGGCTGATGTAATGGATGGCCACAATGTGGGTATGGCAAAATACAGTAAGCTGCAGGCAATGGAGAAAAAAGTAAAAGCAACAATGGATTCTATTGCCAAACTGCCGGCAAAAACAAAACAGGAACTGGCCTCTTACAAAGCGAAATTAGACAGCGCTGCTGCTGATCTCAGTTATGCCCTTTTTGCTATGGATAAATGGATGGAGGAGTTCAACATGGACTCGGCTGTAAATAATGCTGAAGAAAGGATAAAGTATTTACTGGATGAAAAAATGAAGGTTGGCAAAGTAAAAAATGCAATTTTAAACAGCCTTTCCAAAGCAGACTCATTACTGAAAGCAAAGTTCTAACGGGTCAGCGGCTCCACCCCAAACTGCCGCAGGTGGTGAACGGCATGCTTGTAGAGCAACTGTACATTCTGTTCAAAGTTCAGGTCGCCGAAAAATGGATTGCGGGTAACTAATTGCGGGTTCTTTTCAAAGGCTTCAAAAAAATAAATCAGTTCCTGCTGCAGGGCGCCGATGGCTGCCTGCACCGTTTTATACCTCAATGGGGCAGGCTCTTCCTCCATCAGCGGGTTTTTGGTGTTTTCTTTGAAAGGCTTGTCACTCATCATAAACTCCCTCATCGCTTCCAGCCGCTCCGGAGGCGTCATAATAGTATCGAGCTTTAACCGGCCGCTGGCATTACGTACCGCATCACCTGCATAGTGTTCTATCATCTGTTGCACACTCATCTTGCCCCAGCGGGGCTGCGTGGCGGGGTTTAACCGTTGCAGGTAAGGGACTAATCGGGTCCGCAGGAAATTTTGCTTTTCGATAGTCATACAGCAAGAAACTAATCGTTCATAAATCCGTTAGCGTTGATTCAGCCCTGCTGCTCCTTCTTTATCCTCTTATCTATCGCCTCGCAAAGACGGTCAAAAATTTCATCAACGGAGCCTACGCCTTTTACAGTCTGAAACTTTCTGGCCTTTTTGTAATGCTCTGCTACCGGCGCTGTTTCATTCATATACACACTGAAGCGTTTCCGAATCACTGATTCATCTGTGTCGTCACTGCGGCCGGAGGTTTTACCCCTGTTCAGCAGCCTTTTTACCAGCTCCTCTTCGTTTACATCCAGCGCTAGCACAGAAGTTATATTGGTCTTTTTCAATTTCAGTAGTTTATCCAGCGCTTTAGCCTGAGCCACGGTACGGGGAAAACCGTCAAACAAAAATCCATTTGATTCTTTATGCTGATCAAAATAAGAGTCCACCATACCAATCACCACTTCGTCGGGCACCAGCTGGCCTTTGTCTATAAAGCTTTTGGCCTCCAGGCCCAGCGGGGTTTTACCGGCTATTTCTGCCCGGAGCAAGTTACCGGTTGACAGGTGTACCACGCCATATTTATCTATCAATCGTTCTGATTGTGTTCCTTTTCCGCTGCCCGGCGGGCCAAAAAGTATCAAATTGAACATAAGCGCTGCCTGTCTTGGTGAGCTGACAAATATAATGTACAGGGGCTGAATTATACAGGGCAGTCTCTGATATTAATACAGAGCCGGAATCAGCGGAAATGTTAAAAAAAAATACCGTCATATTTCCGACAATCCTGGCAAACCCGGCTGCCGTAAATTTGTTATCATGATTACCATGAAACCCCTGTTCAAATTAAGCCTGCTGCTGGCCTTTACCGGCACCCTTCAGCAGTGCAGTTATTCGCAAAACAAACCCGCCACTAAAAATTCATCAGCTATGGATGGTACTGAAAAGAAAAACCCCGTGTATTCCACCACCGACACCAGTAAAGTAGCAATGAGTGAGGAGGAATGGAAAAAAATACTGCCAGCCGATGTATTTTACATCGCCCGACAAAAAGGCACTGAAAGACCCTGGACCAGTAAATTTGAAAGTTTTAAAGAAGTAGGCACCTACTATTGTGCCGCCTGCGGCAACCCGCTGTTTAAAAGCAACACCAAGTTCGACAGCGGTTGCGGCTGGCCCAGTTTCTACGAGCCCATCAGCAAGGAAAGCATTATCTATACTCCTGATAATACGCATGGAATGACCCGGACAGAAACCCAGTGCGGCCGCTGCAAGGCCCATCTCGGCCATGTGTTTGACGACGGCCCGCCGCCCACCGGTCTCCGCTACTGTATAAACGGTGTGGTACTTGATTTTGAAAAGGCGAAAGAGGCAGAAAAAAAGTATCACAACACCCCCGAAAAGAGAGGACAATAAACAGCGGGAATACGACAGTACTGGCGCCCCGCCATTCATCCAAATATTGAATATACTCCCTGTTTTTAAGTAAGTTTAGCTTTCCTCCGAAGGGAGTCCTTCGGACAAAACCTTTTTTAATGAGAAAGCTATTTTTATTGCTTATCACAGGCATATTCTTTATTGCTTTAGCAGCCGCTCAAAAACTAAGTTTCGAACAATTTAAAAACTGGAAGCCCCGCAATATCGGGCCTGCCGGTATGAGCGGCCGCATCACGGCCATTGATGCCGTAGTATCTAACCCAAATATTATTTATGCCGGCGCTGCATCAGGCGGTGTTTGGAAAACAGAGAACAGCGGCCATACCTGGACGCCGGTATTTGATGAACAACCTCTTCAAAATATTGGCGCCATTGCCATCCAGCAAAGCAATCCCAGCGTAGTATGGGTGGGCACCGGCGAGGGCAACCCCCGCAATTCACTCAACCTGGGCGGCGGTATTTTTAAATCGCTTGATGCCGGAAAAACATGGAAGCGAATGGGACTTGAAAAAACCATTTGTATCCACCGGGTGCTGATTGACCCTGTAAATCCGAATAACGTATATGCCGCCGCCATTGGTAACCCCTACGCAGATCACCCGGACAGGGGGGTTTTTAAAACCACTGATGGCGGTGATACATGGAGTAAAATTTTATACGTCAACGATACTACCGGCTGCGCCGACCTGGTGATGGATCCTTCCAACCCCAATAAACTGATTGCGGCCATGTGGCAATTCAGGAGAACGCCATGGAACCTGAAAAGCGGCGGCGCCGGCAGTGGTTTGCATATCACCGTTGATGGCGGTAAAACCTGGAAAAAACTTTCAAAGAATGATGGGTTGCCCGAGGGCCAGTTGGGAAGGATCGGCGTTGCCTTTGCCCGCAGCATGCCCACCAGGGTGTATGCAAAAGTGGAAGCCACTAAAAACGGGTTTTATAAAAGCGATGACGGCGGGTTTAAATGGACGCTGGTAAACAGCGACCCGGCACAGGTAACAGACAGGCCTTTTTATTACAATGAGATTTATGTGGACCCTGCCAACGAAAACCGCATTTACGATGTTCACTCTACGATTACATTCAGTGAGGATGCCGGAAAGTCATTCAGCACCATGATCCCTTACTCCGGTATTCACCCCGATCATCATGCCTGGTGGATCAATCCCAATGACCCCAATCACATCATCGAAGGCAATGATGGCGGTATTGGTATTTCAAGAGACAGGGGCAGGAACTGGATATTTGATGAAAAACTGCCTGCCGGGCAATTCTATCATGTAAATGCTGATAACGAAATTCCCTACAATGTAATGGGCGGCATGCAGGACAACGGAAGCTGGCATGGCCCGGCTTATACCTGGATCAACGGAGGCGTCCGGAATTACTACTGGAACAATGTGGGCGGCGGCGATGGGTTTGATGTGATGCCTGATGCAGAAGATGCCAGCTGGGTCTATAGCATGAGCCAGGGAGGAAATGTGGGCCGCAGAAACTGGAAAACCGGTGAAAGCTGGTTTATCAAACCGCCTAACACTGACCCTAAAGTTTTACAACGCTTCAACTGGAATTCGCCAATAGCACAGGACCCGTTTGATAAAAAAACGATTTATTACGGAAGCCAGTTTGTTTTTAAAAGCACCGACAAGGGAGTAAGCTGGGAAATCATCTCACCGGACCTGACCACCAATGATACGGTAAAAATAAAAGCCTACCAGAATACCGGCGGGTTAACGATGGACATTACCGGGGCCGAAACCCATTGCAGCATTTTATCCATCTCGCCTTCGGCCAAAGAACAGGGAACAATATGGGTGGGTACCGATGATGGCAATGTGCAACTGACAAGGGATGGCGGAAAAACATGGACCAGTTTCCGCGGAAAAATTCCCGGTCTGCCCCCAGGTTGCTGGATACCCCAGGTAACAGCTTCCCGTCATCATGCAGGCGAAGCATTTGTGATAGCCAATGACTACCGCCGTGGCGATTTCAGGCCTTATCTGTTTCGCACCACCGATTACGGAAAAACATGGACAAGGATGATTGATGAAAATAAAGTAAAAGGTTACGCTTTATGTATGATACAGGATCCGGCAGAGCCGAATTTAATTTTTGTGGGCACGGAAAACGGTTTATGGGTGAGCCTGGACAATGGTATTTCTTATGAACAATGGAAAAATGGTTATCCTTCTGTTTCCACCTATGATCTGGCCATACAGGAAAGAGAAGCCGACCTGGTGATCGGAACTTTTGGCAGGGCATTATGGATACTCGATGATATACGTCCGTTAAGAAAAGCGGCTGCTAATAATGGAAAAGCTATTACCAGTACGGTAACCCTCTTTACTGCGCCCGATGCCTACCAGGCCCAATATAAGGCAGCCACAGGATATGAATGGAGCACTTATGGTCTTTACGACGGAGATAACCGCAGGCGTGGCGCTCCGGTTTCTTTTTTCATCAACAAACCACCGGGAACGGACAGTACAGCAAAAACTCTACCTGCCAATGCTGAACCCACTCCTGCACCAATAGTAACGGGACAGGGCGGGGGAAGAGGGGGTTTGGGACAAGGGAGTCCCGGCAGCGGAAGAAAAGGAGACAGCGCTATGGTAAGAATTTACAATACAAACAATGAACTGATCAGAACCCTCAGATGGAGTATTGACAACGGTTTCAACAGGCAATATTGGGGGATGGAAGAAAAAGGGGTTCGCCAGCCCGGCTCGCCTAAACCACAGCCCGGGGGGCCTGAACCGGGTGGCCTCCAGGTTCTTCCCGGCACTTATAAATTAGTGATGATGTATGCAAAGGCTTCTGACTCCACTTATGTTACCGTTAAAGATGATCCGAGAATGGGCAACCGAAACGATAAAAAACTGGCGCAACGAAAAATGTACGACCGGTTAAGAATAAGCGCCAACAAGTTGACCGAGGGAATGGACCGGCTAACGGAAGCTGAAGAAGTATGCACCAAAATACAGGCACAACTGAAGGGCGTGGAAGGGAAAGATGCCGATTCGCTGAAAAAAACAACCACTAAAATGCAGGATGAAATAAAAACAATACGGGAAATTATCAATGGCAAACCCTCCGACAAGCAGGGTATTGCCCGGAATCCCTTCGAGGTAACGGTGATGTCGCAAATGCAGCAGGCACAGCAGGCCATAGGCAGCAAAATGGTGGCTCCGGGCCGGCAGGAAGTGATTATGGTGGAGAATGCGGAGAAGGCAGCAGCCGGAGTGATTGAAAAAATAAATACTTTCTTTACCGGTAAATGGGCCGCTTACCGGCAGCAGGTAGAGGGAACAAAAGTGAACTTGTTTAAAGACTATAAACCGATAGAATAGACTGAACCCGGGTACTAAGCAAAACCGCCGGGAAACTAAAGCCCCGGCGGTTTTATTTTTATTTCACCAACCCCGCCCATTCCGATAAATTTACTGTCCAAAAACAGTGTGTATGAAATTGGTTAAACGCTTTTACTTATCGCTGCTGTTAGCGACCGGCCTGGCGCCTCTGGCCTTTGCACAGATCAATATGGACCAGATAATGCCGGTGGATCCCAAAGTAAGGATTGGCCGCCTGCCCAACGGCCTCACCTATTATATCAGGCACAATGGCCTGCCGGAGAAAAGAGTGGAAATGCGCCTGGTGGTGAACACCGGCTCTGTACTGGAAGACGATGACCAGCTGGGCCTGGCTCATTTCATGGAACACATGAATTTTAATGGCACTAAACGCTTTCCAAAAAACGAACTCGTCAGCTACCTGCAAAGTATTGGTGTGGAGTTTGGCGCCGACCTGAACGCCTACACCAGTTTTGATGAAACCATTTACATTCTTCCTGTACCCACTGACAAGCCCGGCCTGGTGGAAAAAGGACTGCAGATACTGGAAGACTGGGCACACAATGCCCTGCTCGATTCACTGGAAATTGAAAAAGAACGGGGGGTGGTGATAGAAGAATGGCGGCTGAGCCGCAGCGCAGGTGAGCGGATGATGAAACAGACCCTGCCCGTTCAATACCGCGGTTCCAAATATGCGGAACGTCTACCCATCGGCACCAAAGAGTCGCTGGAAAATTTTTCACATGCCGCACTGAAGCGTTTTTATAAAGACTGGTACCGCCCAGACCTGCAGGCTGTGGTGGTGGTGGGTGATATTGATGTCAATGAGATTGAGCTAAAGATTAAAGAAACATTCGGTAATATTCCCGCATCGGCTTATCCGCGGCAAAGAGAAGTATTTTTTGTGCCCAGCCACCAGGAAACATTATCTGTTGTGGCTAAAGACAAGGAAACGGCTTTCCCTTCGGTACAGATCATGTATAAAAAAGACCTGATGCAGCAGGTAACCATTGGCGATTATTGCCGGTATATCAATACCCGCCTGTTTACCGGCATGCTGAACAACCGGCTGCGGGAACTTACACTTAGGTCCAATCCGCCGTTTGTCGGCGCCGGTTCTTTTTATGCCAACAGCTATGCCCGCACCAAAGATGTATATCAGTTATTTGCCAACAGCAGCGATACCGGCATGGCCCGTACGCTGTATGCACTGCTGCAGGAAAACAGGCGGGTGCTGCTGCATGGATTCACTGTTGCAGAGTTTGACCTGCAAAAAAAACAGATGCAGAGTTTTTACGACCGCATTTTCAATGAACGGGAAAAAGAAGAATCGTACAAATATGTGGATGAGTATGTCAATAATTTCCTGATCAATGAGCCCACCCCCGGTATTGAATGGGAATATGATTTTGTAAAACAGTATTTCGCAGCTGTAAAACTGGAAGACATCAACAAACTAGCTGCTAAATGGATCACCAAAGACAATATGGTGGTGACCATGAATGCCCCGGACAAAGACGGGGTGAAAATTCCATCACAGGAAGAAGTAAACAATATCATTGGCGCCGTAGAGCTCGCCTCCACTGAACCTTACCGTCAAAAAGCGCTGGCCGCTTCATTGATGAATGCAGATAAACTCAAACCCGGAAAAACTATCAGCTCAAAAACGGATGAAAGCCTTGGCACCACCACTGTTAAACTTTCCAACGGCGCCACCGTGATCCTGAAACCCACCAACTTTAAAAATGATGAAATTATTTTCCGGGCTTTCAGCAAAGGGGGCCACTCGCTGGTGAAAGATGCTGATTATTATTCTGCCAGCAATGCCGCTTCCATAGTAAACCAAAGTGGTGTGGCCGGTTTCTCTGCTATTGATCTTTCCAATATGCTGAAAGGAAAGAACACCATTGTATCGGCCAACATCGCCCCGTACAGCGAAGGAATGAACGGCAACACCGTTCCTAAAGAAATGGAAACCCTGCTGCAGCTGATTCATCTGTACTTTACTGCTCCCCGGAAAGACGCCGATGCGTTTGAATCATTCAAAACAAGGCAAAAACAATTATACGCCAACCTGAGCGCCGACCCGCAGATTTATTTCAGCGTGGAGTTTCAGAAACTGATGACACAGAACCATCCCCGTGGCGGCGGCATTCCGAAACCCGAAAACTTTGATAAGATAAACCCTGGCCGGAGTATGCAGATTTATAAAGAGCGGTTTGCCAATGCCGGAGATTTTACTTTCCTGTTTGTCGGTGCCTTTACGGAAGAAACTATCAAACCTTTGTTGGAAAAATATATTGGCAGTCTGCCATCCAGGCCGCAAAAAGAAAATTACAAAGATTTGGGTATCCGCCCGCCGTCCGGCATGATTGACACTGTGATTACCAAAGGAACTGATCCCAAGAGTATGGTCAATCTTGTATTTACTTCTCCGGCGCCCTACAATGCAAATGACAACTATACCCTGCGCAGCCTCGGAGAAGTAATGAACATCAAACTGGTGGAAAAACTGAGGGAGGAAAAAGGTGGTGTGTATGGCGTCAACGCCTTTGGATCCATAAACAAAGTCCCATACTCTTACGCTACGTTCAGCATCTCATTTCCCTGTGCTCCTGAAAATGCAGACACACTGACCCGGGCCGCACTGGATGAACTCAGGAAAATCATCAGCTCCGGTGTAAGCAAAGAAGACCTTGAAAAGATCAAAGAACAGCAGCGGAGAAAATTAGAAGTGGATATCAAACAGAATGGTTTCTGGATGAACAGTCTTTTTGACGCTTATTATTTGGGCAATATTCCAGCGGATATACTGAAGCGGCAGCAACAAATTGAGAACCTGACATCAAAAATGATACAGGATGCCGCTAAGAAGTTCATCAATCCCGATAAGTTTATCCGGGCGGTGCTAAAGCCGGAGAAAGTTGAAGAGAAACCAAAGAAACCATTTTAAATATCACTGCAGAGACGCAAAAGCGCTGAGTTGCTGGATAGAATAAACCTGCGTTCTTCCCCGTCTCTGCGGTTTATATTATCTTTTTATCATGAAGTTCATCAAACCTTTTCTTGTTTTTGTTTTTTTTGTGGCACTTTCTGCTGTCATTCTTTCGCTGCTGTTGCCCGCCAAACAGAAATTGGAGAAATCAGTAACCATCCAAGCCCCGGCTGCGGTCATCTATGAGCAACTATCCAAACTTGAGAACTTCAACAAATGGTCCGTGTGGAGTCAGCAGGACTCCTCAACAGAATATACACTGACCGGCGCCGATGGAACTGTTGGCGCTGCCACAGCATGGACAGGCGACCCGGCCCTTTCAGGCGAAGGGAAGATGGAAATCATGGCGCTGGAACCCGGCCAAAAAATATCTCATTCCATCCGGTTTAAAAAACCAAAAAAGGCAAAAGCCACCTCTGTATTCTCTTTGAAAGAAGCCAACGGCGCCACCACCGTTACCTGGAATTTTGAAATGGCCACTCCCCGCCCCTGGAATATTTTTAACCTCTTTTACAGCATGGACAAGCAGATGGGCCGGGATTTTGAAAAAGGACTTGTTGCCTTAAAACAACTGACTGAAGCTTCAACAGGAAAAGCCCCGGCAGAAAGTTTTGCAGTGCATCCAATGGATTTTCCGGCCACCACATTCGCTGTCATCCGGCAGGAAGTAAAATGGCCTGATATCACCGCATTCTTGTCGCAGCACCTGCCCATATTGTATGAGGAAGCGGCTAAAAATAACATTAGCGCAGGCGCTGCCACCGGCTTGTATTTTGTATGGGATGAAAAAAACCAGCAGGCTGATATGGCCGCCGCCATACCGGTGTCTGCCGGAACAAAGATGCCGCACAGCATCATCCGCATTACCGGTGTGGATGGATCAAAAGCGGTGTATGTAAACTACACCGGCGCTTATGATAAAATGGCCGATGCGCATATGAGGCTTGATAAATATCTCGCTGATAACGGGCTAACACAAAAGCAACCGGTGGTAGAACAATATATTTATGGCCCGGCCAATGAAAAAGACACGGCTAAATGGCTGACAAAGATTGTGTACCTCGTTGAATGATTGCGTTGCCACCTTAGTCGAAACGAAGCTTTACTTCTCCCGATGCAGACCGGAGCATCGGCACTCAGCCGGGTCAGGTCAAAACCACCGAAAGTATATCGGGAAAGCAGGGGTTTCAGTCAGGGTAATTATTTTTGTAAAAAGTTATTGCCATCTTAGCTCAGCTGGGAGAGCAGCTGTTTCGTAAATAGCAGGTCGTGGGTTCGAGTCCCATAGATGGCTCGCTTGAATTACACTTATATCATAGAATCCGGATCAACAGGAAACTGGTATTATGGATCTTCACATGATCCACATATGCGTTTAAACCAGCACAATGCGAATAGCAATAACAGTACAAAAAGAAAAGGACCCTGGAAATTAATATTTATCCGGTCTTTTATTGAAAAAAAGGAAGCCCTGGTTTTTGAAAGACAGTTAAAGAAATGCAGAAATAAAAGTTTTATTCAATCAGGGTTTAAAAACTATTTTATCTAAAACTGGCCAGAGCGCCCCGATTGTATCGGGGAGGTCTGGGGTTCAAATCCCCAAGGAGGCTCTCGGCTTTTAAATGATTTAAAACTTCGTTTATGATGAAAATGAACGCAAGCGCCTGGATCGGTATCATCGGCGGCATTATTGGTTTGCTGGTGTCCATTGCTGTTATGCTCACCACAACCGGGTCCATGGGTATTTATATCAGCCTTGCTATGTTGCTGCTCTTTGGCGGAATGTTTTATTTGTTTTACCGTCTCATCTTCCGGCCCATGATCAATGCCGGCCGTTTGCAAAAAACAGGATTGCCGGGCACAGCAAGGATATTGGAGGTGAGGGACACCGGCGTAACGATCAACCGCAATCCGCAGGTAAAGCTGATACTGGAAGTAAAAAACAGTTTCGGTCAGAAATATAATGCGCAGTGCCGGGTACTGGTTTCCAGGATAAACCCCGGCGCTTATATGCCCGGCATGGAAGTGCCGGTGAAAATTGACCCTAAGAATGAACAGAATGTAGTGCTTGATTTCAGCAGCAGCAGCACTGCTTCATCAGTATCTGTTTTTCCCGGTAATACAGCAGCATTTACTGCCGAACTGGAAAAAATGCAGCAGGAAAATAACGCCATTGCTGCTTCCGGCCGGCCGGCCAGGGCCATTATAAAAAAATATACCTGGCTTGGGGCTTATGTAAACGGCAACAACCCCTATGTGGAATTAGAGTTGGAAGTATTTCCTGAGCATTCCGCCTCTTTCAGCGGCAGGGCAAGGGGAGTGATCGCCGAAGCCTCCGTTTCCAAATACCAGCCGGGACAGGAAATATTTGTAAAATATGACCTGTATGATAACAGCAGGGTGGTGATTGATCGTTCCTGATGCCTGCCTCATATTTTCTGGTGGCCCCGGCTCCCATCCGGGCAAGCAATTTTCATTAAATGTTGCACCTCTTTCAACCGTTGGGGTACAATTGGGAGGGCCGCCTTTATTCGGATTGCCACCCCCGCCAGTTCCACTGCCTCCTCCTGTGCCGTTGCCATTTCCACTGCCCCCAGATCCGCCTGATCCCCCTCCTGTTTGTATATATACCCAGGTTGAAATGCACTCAACCCATGTTGTCCAGTAACTACGAGTTGAGCAACCAGATGAAGTTGAAGACCTGGCTGTTGTACCCTGAATACAAGCTCCTACTACATTCATTAATAGTAGTTTGGATTACTACACCCATATACACAGGTGACATTATTTTTTACAACCTTAATAAATGCAATTGTTTCAAGTTTTGCAAAGTTCATATTCCAGTTTCTGGCTGGTGTGTAATTTGGAGTAATCAGGTGTTGAAAGGTGTCAATAAAAATCTCAACCGTGCAAATATTTATTTCATTTGTTCCATAACTCTGATATATTCCTTTAATATATCCTATGCGACCTGGCATAAAACTTCTTTTATCAAACCCTTGTGGAAGTACATTTAGCAAGCTATCAACAGGTTGTCCAATGTAAGCCAGAAGTTGCAAGCTAAGTATCTGAGGGATAACAGTTGTGTCTGAAACGGGTCTGTTAATCTTATTTGAATTTCCTGAAGCATTTGCACAGTAATGTGATACTAGAAACAAAAGGAGAATAATTTTTTTCATTTTTATTAGTTTATGGTGCTAATAATATAAAGTTTATATTTTGCCTTGCAGATTTGAAAATTTTATACCAGATACATTTGAATTATTATTTGCAGTAATTGCCAATGTGCCTGCTTCAGATTTTTTTTGCCAACTCCAAGTATTGGGACAACCACTCATCGTATTTTGATGTAGAAAATCAAGTTCGTCCTGAATTTCATCCTTACCTGTCGTATTGCACAATGTCTTTATGTAATTCTGAAACTTGACAGGGTCTGTAACAACAGCCGCATATATGTAACCATGTGTTGTAATAATTGAAACCGGAAAACCTTTATTAATCAAATAATGGTAAAAAGACTTAACTGAGCTCAACTAATAAATGCGAATTTATAATATTGTTCTGAAGGTGTTTCATAGTTGAATATTTTCATGGGTCTTTGGTTTAAACGGGTTTCAATTTTTTTTATCTCGTTGGTTTTAATGGCTACAAAATTGGTTGTCTTTGGGAAAAACCTGCGTAATACACCAATTCTGTTTTCAACGCTTCCTTTTTCATGCGAGCTATAGGGATGTGTAAAATAAACCGGGACGGCAAGTTTATAATGATGGGCAAAGGCCAAATCATTAT